>ERZ777305.41-NODE-41-length-187804-cov-16.782667_pt1 | contig 187804 bp, 158 predicted proteins | sample MGYA00374965_ERZ777305 | MGnify/ENA primary metagenome ERZ777305 (study PRJEB29328, sample SAMD00013331) | mouse gut metagenome | study: EMG produced TPA metagenomics assembly of the Metagenome analysis of fecal microbiota from mouse which was promoted...
TTACCACTTTAAGAATTTTCAGGGTTGCATTGCTGTTTATTTGTCAAAGATCAATTGATTTGAAGTTAATGGTAAATCCATTTACTTCTTTGCCGACATTTCTGTTCTCAGCGGCAACTTCTATAAGATACCACATCTCACATAGCTTGTCAACAACTTTTTTATATTTTTTTCTACATACAATTTAGCATTGGTAGAAAACGGAGAAAGAGGGATTTGAACCCTCGCGCCGCGTGAGCGACCTACACCCTTAGCAGGGGCGCCTCTTCAGCCTCTTGAGTATTTCTCCAAATCTGAATTACACCACTACCAATATGCTGTTACGCACCCCTTCTCGGGGTAGCGCAAATGTTATTATACATAAGCTTTCCCTGTTTGTCAATCGCTTTTTTCATTTTTTTCGGCATATTGTAAAATAGCCGTATCATATAAATTGTTTCCCTCACAGTCAATCACTACTATCACGGGAAAATCCTTAATTTCCAGTTTTCGTATGGCCTCTGTTCCCAAGTCATCATAAGCTATGATCTGGGATGAAGTGATAGCGCGGGACAGCAAAGCTCCGGCACCGCCCACTGCGGCAAAATATACAGCCTGATTCCTGATGATCGCCTCTTTAACAGCCTCACTGCGTCTACCCTTTCCTATCATTCCCCGCAGTCCCATATCAAGCAGGTTAGGGGTATACTTGTCCATGCGGCTGGCTGTAGTAGGTCCTGCGGAGCCTATCGCTCTCCCATCCCTGGCAGGAGAAGGGCCCATATAATAAATTACGTTATCCCTTACAGCCAACGGCAATTCGCCGCCTTCTTGCAATGTTTCATGCATTCTCTTATGAGCGGCATCCCTGGCTGTATAAATTGTTCCGCTCAGATAAACGTAGTCGCCTGCTTTTAATTTTATTGCCTCATCTCTGTTAAAGGGCACTTGTAAATATTTGTTTTCTCGCCGTTCCAAGATTTACCTCATTCCTGCGTAACACAGTATCATTTGCGCTATCCCGTAATTCTATTATTTCCACAGCTTTCATTATACCCTCTGGAATAACTCAACTCCACCTGTGTTATCGCTTTAATTATTTACTTCACAACTTTCATCATATCCTGTGGACTATCTCAGCTCCACCTGTGTTATCGCTTTAATTATTTTCTTCATAACTTTCATCATATCTTGTGGACTATCTCAGCTCCACTTGCACTATCGCTTTAATTATTTACTTCATAACTTTCATTATATCCTGTAGACTATCTCAGCTCCACTTGCACTATCGCTTTAATTATTTACTTCACAACTTTCATCATATCCTGTGGACTATCTCAGCTCCACCTGCGCTATCGTTAATTATCTCCCTTTTGCAAGAAAGTGTTCCCCGTGCATAATGCACATACCGAACCGTCCTATATAACCGGAAATTGCTTTATTCCTCCCAATGTTCAAGCTCGTCAGCAGGGTAGGCTTTCGTCCAGTGATATGGCTGCAACTCCTTTAACTCTACAAATCGGATTTTTTTCTCTTCGGTTGTAACTGCCACTTGTACATTCTCGCCCCAATACCGCAATCTCTCCTGGCAAATGCCGCATGGTGATAATACTCTATATGGAGAATTTTCGTCATCACGGATAATGCACATGCAGTGCGTCACTTTTTCATTGTATTTGTGGGCCTCAAGCATAGCTCCCAGTTCAATACATACAATTGCAGATGCGTTAGCGGTTTCAATTGAAACACTTGTATAATAATTCCCTTTGGAAGTGTGGACAACGCCAGCTCCACCCCAACCGACAGGATACCTTTTTTCTATCAGCTCCACCGCTCTCTGATACATCTCATTTTCTATTTCGTAATACCTCATAAAGACCCTCGTGACTTTATATTTATTTCCCCTTTTTTCGTGGGTACCCAATTCCGAAAAGGGAGTTAATTATCTCCCTTTACTAAAAAGTGTTCCTACTCCATAAAATCATGACATCACCGTTAACAAAACCAACACCAACTCCGGATTTTGCTTTTAAAACATCAGCATGCTTTCCACCATCCAAATATCTTTTCAGGAGGCAGGTAACATCATTCAAAATTTCTTCCCATTCAGCTTTTTTGCACCATTGGAATGGATCATCTCTTGTATCGAAATCTGTCACTTCATTGCACAACCAATCCTCATCATCTAAATCAAATTCCGATGTTCCGACTAGCTCCATTGACCAATTATCATCACCATCGTCATACAAGTTAAAACCAAAAGCCATAACCTCATTTGGAATACCTGTTTCCGATATATCTTCCAATACATCATCTAACCATTCTGATACTTGATCAAACATCATCTAAATCTCCTGTACCAATATTTGGGTTTATATATCTGGTTTTTTATATATCTGGTTATAAAGTATTTATCAGCAATGCATATTTGTAGATTCATTTTAATGGCTACACAATTCCGAAACGGGAATTGTCCCTTACAGTACGCGAACAGCATGGCGGTTCACGTGACAGCAAATATTAACGGCAACCGGCAGGCCTGCTATATGCGTTGGATATGTATTGATATTCACCGCAAGCGCCGTAACGGTACCGCCCAGACCGCCCGGTCCTATGCCCAGGCCATTGATAGCGCTTAACAATTCCTCCTCCATTTCCTTAATATAAGGAACCGAGGAATGCTCTCCCACTTCGCGCGTCAGAGCCTGCTTGGCCATTATAGCGCATTTTTCAAAGGTACCGCCAATACCGACTCCCACCACCATAGGAGGACATGCGTTGGGCCCTGCGTCTTTCACTGCGGTCAAAATAGCGTTTTTTACTCCTTCGATACCGTCTGCGGGTTTGAGCATAAAAATCCTGCTCATATTCTCGCTGCCAAATCCTTTGGGAGCCACGGTAATCCTCACTTTATCTCCGGGTGTTATCTTATAATGAATGACCGCAGGAGTATTATCCCCTGTATTTTCCCTTATCAGCGGATCTTTAACTACGGATTTGCGCAGATACCCGTCCACGTAACCTCTGCGCACTCCCTCATGAACAGCCTCCTCCAGACTGCCCCCTTCAAAGTGCACCTCCTGACCCACCTCCAGAAAGATCACCGCCATACCGGTATCCTGGCAGATCGGTATCATGTCTTCTCCGGCAATATGCAAATTCTCCTGCAGTTGACCCAAAATCTGTCTGCCAAGATCCGACTTCTCCGTCTGTACCGCATTAGACAAAGCTTTTTTCATATCAGCCGATAAATAATGATTGGCCTCGATACACATTTCCTTAATATTATCTGTGATTGCGCTTAACTCTATTGTTCTCATTATTTCCCTCTGTTTTGCACATCATAGGTTGTACCAATGTTACTACATTAATCAGTACTCGAAACGCCAGCTCCTAATTTACATCTCCCGGAATATGGCCAACATGCTGTTCGCAATATATTCAAGCGAAACACCTCAGACCGAGGTTCCATCAGCAATGTGAAGGAGGGAGACAATATGGTGGCATTATTTTTAATGTGATGCCCGTTGCGATCATAGTTATTATTTTGTCAACTGACTGCGGATCTCATCAAGTATTTCATCCGTATAGTGTCTGGGCTCCCAGAACGATCCCTGCTCATCATCAAAGTAGCGGGGAATCAGATGAATATGAAAATGGAACACGGTCTGTCCCGCCGCTTCTCCATTGTTCTGCACAATGTTAAAACCTTGACATCCCAGAGATCCGGTCATGGATTCCGCAAGTCTTTTAGCTAATATAAAAGCCTTTCCCGCCATTTCCTCCGGCAGCTGGTACAGATTGTCCGCATGTTCTTTCGGGAGGATCAGTGCATGTCCTCTGGTAGCGGGCGCGGCGTCCAGAATCACCTTGAAATTGTCATCCTCATAGATACTTCTGGTCGGAATAATGCCGTTGGCCAGTTTGCAAAAAATACAGTCTTCTTTCATCATAAAATGATTGCCTCCTATCTGCCCGTTATCACGGGCTTTCTTATTTCTCAAACACAAACAGGCTGTCAAGCATTCGCATTACGCGGAAATTACCTTTCATTTTCATAGCGCCTGACATAAACGCGCTCTGAAAAGACATTTTGCCCGCAATGATATCGTCGATCATATCCGAAGCCGCCGTCACTTCCACATCCGTTTCCTCCGCAGTACCGTAATGACATTCCACCTGAGGGCCGTCTACCTGAATGATCAAAGCGTCCTCCCTTTCATCCAGTTTTAACGAATAGGATGCCGAAAAACCCGGCTGGGGTTTGAATGCCTGATGAAAGCGCTGGATATAGGTGTCCTGTGAACCGCCGTCTTTCTCGCTTAGCATATCCCGGAACATGCTTGCCAGTTCCTGGATATCTTCTTTTTGACGCTGTACATAGCTGTCGTCCGCTACATAGCGCGACAATTGCTCCGACTCCTGAGGAGTCAGATCCACATTGGGAGTTATGGCCACGATATTCTTTACGGCTTGATTACTGGCAGGAAAGCTGGGCGTTTTCTGGTTGACTGTCCGATACAGATTTTCCGCCTTTTTCTCAATGATCGTTGTGTATTCCTGTTTCATCTCCAATGTGAGGGTATTGGCAATATATCCACAGATTCCGCTGCAGGGCCGTCCTCCCAGAACCTCCCAGGCGGTGGCCAACTGCATCTTTCCTTCCCGCTCTCCATAGGTTGTTGACATGACAACCGGACACATATACAGCTTAGAAATCTTTTCCTTATCTCCATAGAGCCAGCAGGAATCCAGAAATTGATACATGTATCCGCCTATGCCATACCATTCCACTGTACCGGCCAATATGATACCGTCCGCATCCTTCAGCGTCTGAGGCAAAGTCGGAATGGCATTCTTATTTTCATACAGATTATACTGTGTCACATGTACTCTGAGTTCTTCCAGTACTTCCCGCATTTTATTGATCACATACAGGGTAGGATCATCGATCAATCCCCTGCCGCCATAATAAATATTAATATTCACCTTTTCCTCCATAACCCGTATTCGGTCTTTGTTTCCCCGAAACACGTATATACAACGCCAATATCATACCCAGTATAAATCCCACCAGCAGTCCGCCGATATGCGCCAGATTATCTACATTGCCGCCGGTAAAACCGCTGTATAGTGACAGGCATATCATTAAGATCACTCTTGTCAGCGTGACATTCTCCATTTGCCGGTTAGAAAACATCACCATTGCCAGCAACAGCCCGTCCAGACCAAAGATCGCGCCGCTGGCCCCCAGAGACACCGCCCAATTATTGCCGATGATCTTGCCTATCAGGGATAACAGATTTCCTCCGATCCCGGATGCCAGATATATTCCCGTAAAAGGAAGATGGCCTATCTCCCTCTCAATCATGGCTCCCATAAAAAGCAAGATTATCATATTGTTGAACAAATGACTGGTATCCGCATGTAAAAACATTGCCCAGAAGATTCGTCCATATTCATCATTTACTATGACTTCCACCGCACTGAGGCATCCTCTGTCATACAGAACGTTCCCGGGTAATTGGCAGAAAACATAAACTCCCACATTGACAGCCACCAGAATAACGCTTATAAAGGGAAGAGTCCTCAGTTTTCTAATATATTCTACCATAGATGGTCCTCTGCTTGTTCATATAGAAAACTGTACCACTCTTTGCCCCTGTTCGTCAACGAAAAATATATTCCACTTTGCCGAACCGAAGTTCATCCTCTTTTTCCAAGCGGCGTTTCTCATAGGGACGCATACGCAATCCGTTTTTGAATGTCCCGTTGGTAGAATTCAGATCTTCCAGATAAATACTGCCCTCCTCGTCCAATAAGCGGGCATGGATACGGCTGACCGATCTGTCTTCCAGCACCAGATCTGCCTCCTCCCTCTTTTTACCGATCACAAAGGGAAACTTATCGATTCTTACTGCCAGTTCCCCGTCCTCCCTGTACAGCCCCCGAGACGGTTCCTTCTCCGATTCCTCCAAATATACGGTTTTTCCATATTCTTCCTCATTCCTTTCTTCCTCAGACGGATCATCATCCCCCTTGCCATAGACCACCTCTTCTCCCACTGCTCCCAAGTTCTGCATAACCACCTGGCGCTGTAAGATTTCCTGGTATGTAACGGGCTCCTGTCTCCTTCTGCGTCCTCCCAAAAAGGAAAGAAATCTCCGGGGTCTGTCCATTGCCCCGGTTTCCGGGACCATCGGACGGTTATGTTCAGGCTCCGAAACCTGTGACAGCTCCTGCGTCTGCATTACATCTGTTTTCCTTTCCCGGCAAACTGATTCTTGCCGCGTTTTCTCCTTTTTCTCCGCCTCTCTGAATCTTTCATAAATTGAAGGATTAATGCAGCTATCTCCGGCAGTGGCGTATTGTTCGTACAGATTATATACGAACTCTACCAGAGCCTCATCCTCATAGTCAATATGCTCCACCCAAAAATCCAGTAATTCCTTAAACCCTCTGTCCTTTTGGCAATAGGGTACATACATGAAAAAGAAATCGTTCTTCTCCAAGTCCTGATAGATATGCAGGGGGCTCCAGATCACATTTTGATCTTCCAGCAGAAATCTGTAAAGTTCCTGTCCCATCCGCTCCATGCCCCACAGAAAAGCCCGCATCCACTCTCTGCCCACTGCTTTTCCCTCAAAAAGCTGTACTATATTCTGAGTAGAAGAGATATCGTAATACAGAAAGGCCTCCCCGTCAATATACCGCAGACTGCAGGGCAGCAAGAAACGAATACCTCCCCGGTTCAAAATACAGTACTGATAACGGCTTTCCCGGGGCTTTTCCTCCAACCGCAGCCGCGCGTAATTGCAATTCATATTTCTGATATACTCGGTCTCCAATGTATTACACTGTGATTTTACATTCTCCATTTTCTACCTCTTTTCATATGTTGGGAGACATTTTGACCGGACTCCCATACCCCTGTTACAATATATACTCAGTCCCCGTTATCCCGGACCAGCAATTTCGCCAATGTGGCCTTATCCCATGTATTCAGCCGAAAGACCAGCTCCAGGCGCTGGGTCTCTCCCGGCCTGGCCAAACTGCCATATGGCAATATATACTCTCCCGCCGCCTCCAGGCGGATTTGCTGTCCCTGCACGGAAAAACGCGGGGGCTGCGGCTGTATCCACAGATATTGTTCCCTGTCCCATAGCAGTGTCAGTTCCTGTAGATAATTCAGACGTTCTTGGGGCGTCCCCTCGTAATTACCGGCCTTTATCAGCATGGACGCCATATCCTGTTCCAGCAGGCATCTGTCGTATTGCGCAAACAGCATAACAACCAGAAAAAGATATACGCCCAACACCGTGGGCAGCACCAGCGCCGCCTCCACGGAAAAATATCCCTTTATTCTACCATGCCTTTTCATCGTTTCAGGCATTTCCCACGGCAAATCTCCCGCAGTATTGCCTCCTCACCTCCTTCATATCCCAAGCAGCAACGCGGCCACCGTGCCTGCCCATAAAAACGGCACAAACGCGATACGGGTATTTCTATCGGCCCTCTTTAATAAAAGCAGCGCCACGCTGATCAAAAATATACCCATGAGAGCAATGCCGAAAGCCAGCAAACAATCCGTTGGCCCCAGACAATTGCCCAAAAGGATCAGTTCCCATCCGTCTCCCCTGCCAATCTGCTCTCCTGTTATCTTAGCCAGCACCAATGCAATGGTCCCGGGCACAAGGGCAATGCCAAGCTCCCCCCAAGATGCCGCTCCCAGCATTCCTCTTGCGAGAGCTCCTACGCAGGAGATCACCACTCCAACCGCCAGCGACCGCCCCGGAATATATTGGCTTTTTATATCAAATATACTGTGCCAGGCCAGCAGCACGGTCACACACAGATATCCGCCCCATCTCCACATGATGTCATTCCTCCTCGTTCAAATCTTCTGTCCGTTCCGGGAATCCACAGCGGCCGCAGGGACGGTAGGGCATATTTTCCTGCCATTCTATCACACGAATCCGGCGCAACAGCGCCGGGCAGTCTCTGACCGTATGACTGCGGTCTCCCTCCCGGGTCAGATACAGCAGGTTTCCCACCGGCATATCCTCACAGCGGATGCAGGGACGGTACATTGATCCGCTCCCATTGCGCAGCATCCATACAGTTTCCGGTTCCGCCTCAAAGACACTGGGTTTCAAATAGGAACAGCCTCCACTGCCATGCCATACTTCTCCATTCTCGGTCACATATACATACAATTTCTTTTCGGTATGCTTTCCGACGGCATAACCGGTCCAGGCCCTTCCATAATATCTGCTGCACATGCGAAAATAGGGAAAGGGAAAGCAGGTGATCTTCGGACACACTTGATAGGTTAAGACAATATCAATGCACTCGTCTTCCTCCAGATATTCGGATGACAGATATGTCAGTCCTCGGCTACCATGGGTCAGAGGAGATTCATTCAGATATTCTTTACCCAATATCTGCTGTATTCTTCCGTTGACATACAGATAAGATACCGCCAGATCCGGAATATCCCCCGCTCCCTCCATTGTTCCTAAAAAGGTTAATTCCCGACCGGTCTGCCACAGCGCATACTCCAGTTTTCCATGCAGCCGCAACATCTCTATACAACTGCCCAGATGAAGAACGAAGAAGAGCAGCAGCGGTGCCACTATTGCGGCCTCCACCGTCATACTGCCCCTATGTTTCATCTTTTTGTGCACCAAACGGGAGATACGCGGGTATGTCCCCTCTATACATGGACATACTGCAAATGCGCGTAATAGGAAGTTGTATAAGGGAAAGGGCATTATAAATATTATATAATATATAGTTACAAAAGGAGTTTCCATCCATAGAGAAGACATATCCGCTCACCTCCCGCTTGTGTAAATTAATAGACTATTGCAAACCCCGTTTCAAGAGACAGAGCCCGTTTTGTCTATTTTGACCGGCTCCGTCACCAGGGAAAAGCTTCACAATCACCCAGTGTACATTAATATAGTTTCTCTCTTTTGATCGTAAAACGGTATCCGTAGCCGGACCGGACAGTGGCCTCCGCTTCCAGCCCGTCGATACAGCCATCCATACGAAAACAGCCGTTTCCGGGAGTTTCACGAATATCCATCTCTACCAGATCCATAAAGCGCATAGTCAGCACGTCCGGCGATTCTACATACAGCAATATGCGCAGATAGTCCTCATAGGACAATCCCTGGCCCATCCCGCTCCGGACCTCCACGGCCCCATTCCATATATTGTCCAGTGAATAATGCCAGTCAGAGTCCTCTTTAAGCAGCTCCACCCTACCTCCCGCAAGCAGCGATTTAACGTCATACAGACTTTCCAGATAGGCCCAGGTCAGAATCAGCGCCGTCTCAAATACCGGCTGCAGTTCCGGCAGCGCTACGGCGGCGGCCAAGACCGATGCCAGCGCCTGTATCTCCGCTCTTTTCGTCTCACAGCCAAGCAGGTATATCACATTGGCAGCCTCCCGGATACCGCAGAGCAGATTGGCCGTCTGGCGCAGATTATCTATGTCGTTTCCCCTGCCACACAGCAGATATTCCACCTGATATTGCAGCAGGCTGTCCTCCAGGGGCGCGCCGTATCTGCCTGCATAGTCCAGAAAATATTCCAGCAAGAGCACATTGTCCACAAGTCCCAGCGGTTCCCTCCGCGAATAACTGCCCTGATTTACCACACCCCGGGCAATCCGCCCGCTGATATATTGGCTGGGATCGACAGTGATTTCCGACAGTCGGGAAATGTCATCCACCACCCACTTAAGGATTCCGGTTTTTCGCATTTCCCGCGCTGTCTCCGTGGGATCGGTAATCTCGATTTTATCCCATGTTTCCTCTCCGATCTGTTTTTCCATATCCTGATATCGCCGCAATTCCCGGCTTGTCTGATCCATCTGCTCCTCAAGGTTATTATCCAAAAGTCCGTATCCCTCTACAGTCTCCATCCATTCCAGCAAATCTTCCGCTATGTCCAGCCCCAGGCGATTCATCATGCACTGTGCCGCCCGCAGTTGAAACACCCGCCCGCCGTCGTCCGTAGCCAGAGAAACTTTCATCACCCTGACGTCCTCCAGCTCCATCCCCAGCAGGTCGCGATATAGAAAGGGCAGCGGCGCATCGTCCCCGCCAGATAGATTGCGTACCAGATATTTCTCCAGATGCTGCTGGGTATTATAATAGGAGGGAGTATCCGTACCGTAAGAAGTGTCGATCATGAGAAGTCCGTAACGCTGCAACAATACTCTGTGATACTCCGCCAACACACTGTCCATCCCGATATCCATCACACACTCGGTCTCAAACGCTATCGTGTGCCTGCGCACTCCCTCGATCAATGTAAGGCACAGGGAGAGCATTACCGTCAAAGTAAGCGTCACGTAAACCGTCAGATAACCCGAAGAATTTTGAGATTTCATAGACATGTCCTCAGACTTTATTGACCTGTTTGGTGATCTTGGAGAAAATGGATTCCACCAGATCCGTGATCTGGGATTTAAATATAATAACGATTCCCACCAGGACAACAATGATCAGTATGACCTCCACCGTCCCCATTCCGGCATTATCCTCCGCCGCAAAATATTTCCATCCGATCAGTTTTTCATCCATCCAGTCTCTTGCTCTTCTCCATGTTTTTCTCATTATTTTTCTCCTTTTTTCTTATATTTTCCTAGGCAATTGCCAAACTGTTATTTTGCCAGTACCGAGTTGTGCGTATTGTATATTCCATAAGTAGGCATGGCGCAAAGCAGTTGCGCCGCGAACCGTCGGTACCGAGGTTGCTAGCAACCTCCGATGCCGTATTTTGGCATCTTACGTACCGCTACGGTGAGAACGGAGCGAAAGCGTGCCTACGCCTAAGTATACAATGTGCACAATGACACGCGTATAGCAACTGAGTTTCGCAATTGACTATATATTTTCCTGTTGGGATTAAGGTGTCGAGAGTGCTTTTGTACTCATTTTGTGGGAATAATTGCACAAATAATTTAAGCCAGATAGACTTTTGACACCCTAATCCTGTCGGGCAATTGCGAAACCCCGTTTCAAGATACAGGGGATGGGTAAAATAGGCGGATTGTCACTGCATCGGAATCTGTTTTTCCTATTTATGATCTTTATGATCAGCTCCGTCACCCGGGAGGGCGTTCCGCAATTGCCTGGATATTTTTCTGTGATATTTTGTTGCAATTTTTAGCTATTTGTACATATTGTATATTCCCAATGGAGTCTATGTACAACATAGTCGCACCGGAAAGAGGTCGGTGCCGGAAGGCTGGCGCAGTCAGCGTATCCCGCAAACGCATGTGCCATATAATATCTATAGTCCAAAACTCCGAAATGCCGGGACCATGACCAACACCATCACAATGGCCATCATCATTACCATAGGTGCCAGCAGACCCGTGCCGGCCTCCTCCCCTTTCTTCCTGTGAAGATTCAGTTCCTCCTGTAAAGCCCGCTCCCCTTCCTCCCGCAGTCGGACCAACAGCGCCGCGTTTCCCTTTTTCAGATTCTGTATCAGCATGGCACTGAGTCTTGCGCAGTCCTGCAGTCCGGTACGGGCGGCCCACATCTCATAGGCCCGGCTCTCGGAAATCCCCGCCTGTAAGCGGTTGCATGCAAAGAGCATCTCCTGGTACAGGGGCTGGTATTCCTCTTTTTCTCCGCCGCAATGATCCTGCGCAATCTTTTGAAATGCTCCCCGGATCGTCATGCCCGCTCCCAGATACAGAATAAATTTGTTCAACACTACGGGATAATTTTCTTTCATGCGTTCCCGCCTTTTCAGCACCTGCTTATGCAAATCCCTATCTTGAAGAACAAATACCGCAGCCGCCGTAGCCAGCGTCATCAACATCAATACCGGGCCATGATCCTCTCTGACTTCCCGCCAGGACAGATCGCTTTCTCCCAGGCTGTCCGGCAGGAGTATTCTGTCCTGATCGGCGTATTTCTGCTGGGCCAGGCCGTAGGCGTCCAAAACCCGCGCGGCCAACCGTTCAGTCCCTTTCAAGGTTTGTGGAATCACACATACATCCAATTCCTCCTGACGGCAGAAGTCCAGATACCGGCTTTCCACCGTCAGTCTCACCTGCACAGGTATCTGAAGCGCATGGATCGTCCCGTTTCTTCCCAGCACCTCATAATTGCTGCTTTTCCAAGATACCTCAAAGGGAAATCCCTCCAACTCTTCCGCCGGTTCCAGCGGCAGGGACACCTCCTGCCAGGAGGGATTGTCCGCCAATGTCCGCTTTTTCCATTGCTCCCAGAATTCCTCATAGGATTCCTCCAGTTCCTTCTCATTGGCTCTTCGCTCCGGCACCTCCACCAGAATAGTGCACGGGTCCTCCCCCTCCGTCTGGACCATCAGCTTTACCTGTCTCGCCCCCTCTCCCCTCGCCGGACGTAGCAATTCCCCATTATCGGTCAGGCTGCTCTCCATATCCGCGCCCAGGCGCGCCGACACTCCCAACAGGGTTCCCACACTGAGCACCGCCAGCAACAGCCGTATCTTTTTTCTATAGTATTCCCCCTGTAAAAGCAGACCCGATTCACCGGGATACAGGCTTTCCAGATCTCTTTGCACAGGATGGGCATTCAATACGGGAATCCTGTATATACAGCCCTTTTTGTAAATATAGAGCGCCATTCTGTCCAAGGGTTTCCCCTCCTCATGCCGGGCCAGACAGGCCAGTATAATAAAGCCCGCCGCCACCATTGCTCCGATCATATACATCTCACCGCCTCCTTGTCATTGCTCCGTATCTCCAAAAGTCTTTTCAAATATCAGCTCCGACAGAGCGTATGCCGCCAGGTAGATTCCCAGGCAGACCGTCATCAGCGCCACCCCCGCCGGGTTTCCATACAGCATGTCAAAATATCCGGGGTTGCCTGCCTCCACATACCAGACGATGAGAAAGGGCATAACGTTCATCACCCGCTGTTCCAGTTTCCGGGCAGACAGCAGAGTTTCCATCTCCTCCTCCACCGCCAGCTTGCGGCTGATGGAACCGCTGGCCGCGTCCACCATGGCAGGGATACTTCCTCCGTTTCTCCTGGCTATACCGAATACCTCCGCAAACTCCCGCATCTCCTCCAGACCGCAGCGCCGTCCCATATCCGTCAGCAATGTCTCCAGCGTCAGATTGTTGGACAGCCCCTGTCGCAGCTGTTTCAGTTCCTGCTCCATATCACAGTCTTCTCCAAACATATTGCGAACGTCCGCCATGCTTTCCACAAACGCGTTTTCCACCGCATATCCCGCTCTCATGGAGGCTGCCACAGACTGGATGCACTCCTTGAACTGTACCAGCAGCTGACGGTTCCTGCAGCGGCGGCGGTGATGTCCGCATCTGCGCAGATACAGCCATCCCACCAGCGTCATAGGAGGCAATGCCCACACGCTACGGTAGAAAAATACCGCAAACAATACCGTTACCAGCAGAGCTTTGCCCAGATCCCGCAGATGTTGCGCCGGAGTAATACCTTCATAGAGCTTTGCTCTCCGTCTGCAATATCGGCTATATATGTGACTGCAAACCCGCCGCCCTGAGCTTTTGATCACGGATCAAGTCCCCCTTTCTGACCAGAGTTCCCTGTACCCGCCCCTCCGGGCTTTCGCCCTGCTCCTCAAAACGGTACAGCGGATTTAACCGGATAACGGAGTCTTCACAGTCTATCATCTCGGATATCTCCAGGACTTTCCGGCTCCTGTCCCGAAGGCGCCCCAGGTGCACTATGATATCAATGCCGGACGCAATCTGTTTTCTGATGGCCGTCAGAGGAATATCTATCCCCATCAATATCATATTTTCCAGTCTGGACAGCATGTCCCGGGCACTGTTTGCGTGGCCCGTGGACATGGAACCGTCATGCCCGGTATTCAGACACTGCATCATATCCACTGCCTCGGCCCCACGCACCTCTCCCACGACAATTCGGTCCGGCCTCATCCGCAGGCTGGCACGGATCAAATCCCTGACGGATATCTCCCTACAGCCTTCCACATTGCCGTTTCGCGTCTCCAGTCTCACCAGATTCCGCAGGCCCTGCAGCTGCAGTTCCGCGCTGTCCTCAATGGTTACGACTCTCTCCCAATCGGGAATATAGCCCGACAATACATTGAGAAAAGTGGTTTTTCCGCTGCCGGTCCCGCCGCTGATAAAAATATTGTATCCGGCCTGCACCAGCAGCCTTAATAGCTCTGCCGCCTCCCGGGAGAGGGTTTCCCGGCGGATCAGTTCCTCCATGGTTATAGGCGTATCGGGAAAACGTCTGATAGTGACGATGGGGCCGTTTAAGGCTACGGGATTCATAACTATATTGACTCTGGCACCGCCTGACAGTCTGGCGTCGACAATGGGAGATGCCTCGTTTACCGCTCTGTTGCAGCCCGCCACAATCTGCTGGATCACATCCTGGAGTTTCTCTTCCGACTCAAAGCGCATGTCCAGTTCCTGCAAGCGGCCTGTCCGTTCCACAAATATACTGTTGGGACCGTTTATCATGATTTCCGTGATCTCCGGGTCTTCCACAAGGTTCTGAAGGATATCCAGTCTCCGCAGGGAACAGAACAGCTCCGTCCGCAGACGATGGCTCTCCCCCACAGGCAGCAGACGCAGTGAATCCTCCTTCAGCAAGACCTCATCAATGATCTCCATGACCTCACAGTCCGTCTGCTCTCTTCCATAATCCAACTGCTCCAACACTCTGCGACGCAGTTCCTGTTTCAGCTGCCCATACTCTCTCAGCATACGCTTTCATCCGCCTCCTCCTCTATCAGCTCTCTGACGTACCGGGCCAGATCGCCTCTGGTATACTGCTCGATCTGATCCGGAAGCTGACGGAACAGCGGCAGACGGCATTTTCTGGTCTTCTCTTTTACGTCCCCGTACTCATACAGGGACAGTATCTGTTCATACTGATCGATCTTGCACCGAGCCACAGGATCTTCTTTCACCAGCATATAAACCCGGCTGCATTTCCTCAGGATCTCCAGCAATCCCTGCATGTTTTCGGACAGATCCAAAATGATATAGTCATATTCGCCGCTTTCTCCGATCTCCCACAACAGCTGCTGCCATTCCTGCGCTGTTATATAGACCAGATGATGTCCCATAAACGCCGGAGCCACATAATCCAGTCGTCCCTTTTTCTGCACCAGAGCTTTCATCCGCGGAATAAATTTGTTGTGCTCCGCCTTCATATAATACAGCAGCGTGGACAGATCTCTGCCCTTCTCCTCCGGCAACAGCTCGGGCATCCCCGCGTAGTGCTCAAAATTCAGATAAAGCGTCCTGTGCCGCTCTGCCAGGATCTGTCCGTAAGTCAGCGCAAACGAGGTTTGCAGGCATCTGCGCACAGGAGAGTACATGCCTACGATCCTGGTCTTTTGTCCGTTTCCCAGCCGGGGGTAGAAGGCATCTTCCCTCTCTGCATACATCTCCAGCAGTTCCCGCCGAACATTCTCCGCGGGCTGATACTTGTCCACGTTTTTGAGGGAAGACCACCTGACAAGGCCGCTCTCATTAAGCAGCACCGTGACCCCTGTTTCAATGGGCAATTCGGGATAATAAACCGATTCCGCTACCAGCAGCAGGTCGATGTCTTTTAACTTCCCGCCTTCCTCCAGCTGGGGTATCCCGGTAAAGACCTGTATCTCCCAGGGAAACTCCCTGCTGTTTTGCAGGTAAGCGGACAGCTGCCCCGCATAATCCTCCTCCGGATCGCAGAGCGCTAATATTTTACGCTCCAATAACACCTCTCCCTTCCTTGTACATCCTGCATGAAATCGTGGTAAAATTTTGTGAATCACAAATAAACAATAACATGATGTTTAGATGATAAGAGACTTGACACGTCTCTTGTTGAATTGCATTATAGACGCTATTTTTATAAATGTCCATAGCTAAAACAAAGAAAAATCATTTTTGTGAAAATGCTACAACAAATGTAGAACTTGCAGACCGTAAAGTGCCGCAAGCCCGGGAAATCCCAATACCGAGCATGTCAAAACCGTGGCGGGGTTGACGCCTACCAGCGTGGAATATCCCCTGGATGCCATGGCCAAATTGATAAAAAATATGGCTACCGCTCCCAGCACTCCCCGCAGCAAAAGATTTAACAGCCATTCCAGCCGGCGTCTCCAGGCCAGCGCCAGCAATATCAGTACACAGATTCCCATGATCAGCAATATGTTGGTTTGATTCATTGCAACTCCCCAAGACGCCGTTTTTATATCTTATGAATGAAATGGAAAAAAAGACCAGCAAAGAAATTTTGCCGGAATATTTTACCAGCCCCAGGGCTATACTTATAACAACCAAAATTTGCCAATAATAATGGAGAGCGCTATGAAAACATTTTATAACCAGAGTTATTACAATTCCGATAATATGGACATACACTTTTCCGTGCCGACTCTGCGGGAAGACCTGGAAAAAACCCGCATCGCGCTGGAGATCGCGTATGCGGGCTTTGACAATGCCGTTGATCCTGACATGGTGGATTGCTATATTTATGAAATTAACGCGTTGTTAAAACGATACAAGCATCTGGCTGCCCTCTCCGCAGAGGAGTATGCCTCCGCCGCAGAGGAGACCGTTCCCACCGGGCGCCTGCGGGGATTATACGAGCATTCCCCTATTCATACTCTGGTCAGCCATGTTCTCGGTTAATGTATTCTTGCCATAGGTCAGTCCCGCATATACGGTCTGGGTATTCTTCATAACCGGACCTGCCGTGTTCTGAGGAGCAATCTGCCTGTAGGCATCGCACAGCGGAGTAATAATGCCAGCCACCTCCTGCAACAGCTCCGGGTGGCAGCGCGCCTCCGCCTGGGACAGCCTGCGGACGCAGTACAGATACAGCTGCCGCAGGGCACCGGCGGGTTCATATTGCAGATTCAGAGACTGGAGCAGCTCGCCGATACAGTTTCTGGCTCTGCGCACATTCTCCCGGTACTCCCCCCGGTCTTCCCGCTCCGCCGCGTCTTTGGCATCGGAAAGGTATTGCAGCGTCATCTCATACAGGATCACCGCCATCTCCGTGGGATTGGCCTGGGAGACGCGAAACGTAAACTGCTTTTTGATCTCAGACGTCATAAATGTCCTTGCCTCCTGTTCCGTCCCGGTTACTGCAACAGCTGCAGCACCTGAGAGGGTCTTTCATTGGCCTGCGCCAACATGGAAGTGCCTGCCTGGGTCAATATCTGGTTGGTGGTGTACTGGGTCATCTCCTCCGCCATATCCACATCCATCAGACGTGAGTACGCGGCTGTCATACTCTCCTCCGATACGTCCAGACTGTTCACCGTGGACTCAAGCCGGTTTTGATACGCGCCCAGCTTACCCCTTACGCCGGAGACGAAACCAATGGCCCCTTCCATCCGGTCTATGGCGTCTTTTGCTCCCTCTATCGTACTTACATCTATTTTTTCAATCCCCATATTGCGCAGAGAGATGGGGGGAATCTCCACTTCCAGAACCTGCCCTTCGTTGGCTCCGATCTGCAGGCGCATAGGGCCAATGTCGGTGACCTCTATATCCAGACTGGTTTTGGGCGGAGCCGGCACTATGCCGTTACTCGCATCGTTCAGATCCAGCTTCAGTTCAAAGCCGTTATTTCCCCTAATAGTCATAAAACCGTTTTCACAAACAATTTCCTCCGTACCCGCCGGAAAGGGAAAGCTGTTTTCGTCTGCGGCTCCACCTGCACCGGTAGCCGTCTTCAGCTGCACATTAATTGCCGTCTTGAATCCGGTGGGATTGCCGTCTGCATCCAATTCATCCGTAACCTCAAGCGATGTAATCGAATAGACTCCCTGGGGGGTCTTTTCACCGAAAGAACTTACCTTGATCTTCTCGTCATTGGTATATCCCTTCACATTGAAAGTCCCGTCCAAAAGGTTCTGTCCGTTAAATTGTGTGGTCTTGGATATGCGCTCGATCTCCTCCTTGAGTTCAACGATCTCCTCCTGAATGATCTCCCTGTCCTCGGTGGTGGTGGTGCCGTTGGCAGCCTTGATCGTCAGTTCACTGACACGCTGCAGCATGGAGCTGACCTCACTCATGGCACCGTCGGCTATCTCTATGACAGACACTCCGTCATTGGCGTTGTCATTGGCCACTCCCAGACCCACAATCTGGGCATTCATTCTCTTTGCCATCGCCAGCCCCGCCGGATTGTCCTTGGCGTGATTGACCTTCAGACCGGTAGAAAGCCGCTCCAGAGACGCGGACAGGGCGTTGTCGTTATTTGCCAGCGCATTGTTGGCAAGCATTGCTGATACATTGTAATTGATTCTCATATGAATCCTCCTAATATTATTCCGTTTTGGGTCCTGCCGCCTTGGGGACGTCAGACCTCTGCACTTAGAACGGATTCCTTTCCGCCTGCTTTCCCATCTCCTGAACTGTCCGCAAAAACGCCTTGGCCACCTTGTACAGGTTTGCCTGCGCAGTGTTTTCCATCGGCTCTGAGCTGTCCCAGGACATGACCGTCTTCCCTGACTCGTTATGTACATATTCCACCTGGCCAAGCTGCATATCTCCCTCCAGATGGCTATCAAATATATCGGTCAGACGGCGCAGATTCATAACGGTTTCCCGCTGATTTCCCACAAAATAACCATTCACAACACCGTCTTTTACCTGAAACTCACCGCTCAGACTTCCCATGCTCCCGCCGGTCAGTTCAATGCGCACCATGCCCTTTTCCTGTTCTCCATGGCATATCTGCAAATGCACCGCCGCCAGTTCCCCGTCCAGTTCCATGGGAAAATAGTATTCCTCCGACTGGGCCAGATTTCCCATCAGATGCAGCTGCTTGGTCATCAGCTGCAGAGAGCGGACGTCCACCAGGCTGTCCGTATCCTCCGTTATGCTGCGGTATGTCTGCTCCTCTTGAGACGCCTCGGCCTCCCGGTATGCCTCCCGAAACTTATCCGGGTCCTGTAGACGCTGCCACAGCTGCGCCGGTTTTACTTTACTTTTGCTGTCAGCATTCCAGCGGTCCAGAATCTTGCGGATATGCTCTTCCATATCCTGGGCGGCCAGTATATTGGCGGCCGTGGGAGTTTCCGCCGCCCGCTCCACTGTTTTGTATGCCTCCTGAGTGCTCTGCGCAGACTCGGCAAGTTCCCTACGCGCACGGGCGCTTTCCTCTTCCTGCATTGCCGCAGCCTCCTGCTGCTCAGGCTCTGCCGCCTCCTCCAACACTCTGTTCCACTCTTTTGCATATCCCAGATTGATCTGTTCGTCGATCCGAACCCCCCGGTCCCGCAGACGGGTCAGACTTCCCACCGCGTCATCCACCAGCGTGTTGGTATGACCGGCCCTTCGGCTCCTGACGGACGACAGCAAGGTGGAAAAATTCATTTCCGCGCCGGTGTTTATCACGTTTCCGATGGCGGCGCTGTCCCCCTTTTCAATCTGGCGCATCAGGCGATAACAGCCGATAAACGCGCTCTTTTCCTCCGGAGTGATCTCCCCCTTTTTCTCCAGCTTATACAAAAATTGGCTATATCTCTCCGCCTCCTGCCCGGGGTCCTGCTCCTGATTGTCAAAGTATTCCTGCAGCTGGGGCAGACTCTGTTCCAGCGGATTGACTCCGCCGCGGATCATGCGCAGCACTGCCCTGGGCGTCATTCTGGTGATGACTTCCTCCACGGTGGCACAGGCCGCCTTGATCTCCTCCACGTGCTCCGGGGTGATCTCCATGCGGTTATAACCCAGTACCCGCACCGCCCGGCGGTTCTCCTCCGTAGGCTCGTATCCCATATCTCCCAGTATGTCATCCACATTGGCAAACGCCTTGCGGATGCTGTCTCCCATATCAGCCCGGGGAGCTGTCCAGATACTCTCATAGCGCTGGCCGGCTTTTTCGTACTGTGCCTGCAGCGCCTTGCCGCTCTGATGGAACTGAGACAGATTCTGCTCCTGTGGCTCCGCATTCCACAGTGTTTCCTGCCAGCGTCCTATGGTGTCTATGGGCAGCTGCGGCAACTCCGCCGCCACCTGCCAGGCATTCTCCAGCTCCCTGTAACGCTCCACCGCCTGCTGGTCGGTAAGCTCCGGCTCGGGGAAAAATTCCCGGGCCAACTCCTGCTGGGCCTGTTTTAATGCGGCAATAGTCTCCTCAATAGGACGGGTGTCTATGGAAAAACCGCTTTCCAGCAATTTCATATTGGTTTCCACGGTCATACGCAGCCGGATTTCCTCCAGCAGTCTGTGATCGCTGATGCGCTGCTCGGCGTCGCCGCTTTGATAATAAGCCATCAAGTCGTACGCCTTCTGCCATATGGATCTGGGATCGGCAAGATTGCCCTCCATTGCTTCGCGGCCGTCCGCGATGGCGGCAGCGGCGGCCCGCGCCGCGTGTTCTTTTTCCACCGGGAAAGTGACTCCCCGTATCTCCATGGTTCTGCGCAGACTGTCACGGTCCACCTGCAGCCCCCTCTGTATCATCCACTTTGCCGCCTCCCGTTCCTGTTCGCTGCCCTCGCAGCCCAGAGAAGACAGCAGTCTGTCCAGTTCCTGGGGATCGACTTCCTCCCCATCCTCCTGAGATGTGCCGCCCTCCGGCGGCTCTGCTATGTTGCGGGTCATATAGCCTCTGACCTCGGCCTCGAAATACTCTGCCTGCCGCTCCTGCTCGACGGAACAGCCGCTGGACTGAGCCAGATAGTAGCTCTTTATGGTGGCCTCCATGCCGCTGTTAACCATATAATAGCAGTCGCCGTCATCCGGCGTATCCAACTGCTGCGCCAGATCCAGAGCCTGCAAAACTTTCTCCACATTTTCCGCGGAAAGGGGAATATCCGCCGCGGCAAAGCTCTCCTGCAAAGCCTGTGCCAGCCCTGCGTCTCCCACTGCCGCCGTCAGGGTGTCCATATCCAGTGTATCGGTATATCCCGCAATATTACATCCGCCCTTCACCAGCTCTGCCTTGATCTTATCCAGGATCGTCACCGCCTCCCGGGGGTCCATCTCCCGGGGATCGTACCCTTCCCGGGCCATTCTGGCATAATCCTCGTCAGACATGGTGTGGGACATCACTGTCATCTGATTCTGCATCAGCTGGGCATCCGTCATACCGGCCTGCGCCTGAATGTCCGCCATGGTCTTTCCCTGGGAGGACGCCGCCTTCTGTCTCCCGTTCCAGCGGCTGCCCAAAGCGTTGCCGGGATGAACGCTGTCCCTCCCGTCCACATAGGCTCCGTAGCCCCGGGAACCATAAGCCTGCCGGCGCCGGGTTCCCCGCTGTCTGGGCTGCTCCTGTACCCCCGGTTCACCGGGAGCGTTATGTACTGTCTGATCAAAATTTATCTTCATAAAACAGCGGTCCTTTCGGTCAAAAATAGGTGAGCGCAGATGCACTCACCTATTATTTCGGTCAATTTCCGGTTTTCTTAACGGCTGGGTCAGAACTGATACACCACAGCGGTATAGGGCGGCAGGTCAAAGGAGACGGAATAGTCGTGATAATGACAGGGCTCCGACACGGCCGTAAGCTCCTCCGGAACCGTGTTGCCGTTGCCTCCGTAACAAGTATCGTCACAGTTTAATACCAGCTTATACTTTTTCTTTTTCGGCACCGGCACCACATAATTCTCCCAGCGCATGGGGGTCATGTTCATCACAAACAGCAGATTATTTCTGCCGCTCTCGGACTTTCTCACAAATGAGTAGGTACTCCTGTCCGCGTCATCCGCGTTCATCCACTCAAATCCTTTCCAAGAGTTATCGTTTTCGTACATGCAGGGGTACTTACGATACAATTCCAACAGATCCCGCACATAATGATGCATGCCCAGGTTGTTCTTTTCCTCCAGCAGGAACCAGTCCAGCTCTCTCTCCTCGCTCCACTCTCTCTCCTGCCCAAAATCCTGTCCCATGAACAGCAATTTTTTGCCGCAGTGGCCAAACATAAAGGTATAACCCACCCGCAGATTGGCATATTTATCCGCCGGATATCCGGGCATCTTGTTCACCATGGAACACTTCAGATGCACCACCTCATCGTGGGACAGCGGCAAGATATAGTTCTCGCTCTCATTATAACTCATGGCAAAGGACATGGCATAGTGATTGCCCTTGCGATACAGAGGATCAAGTTTCATATACTCGCAGAAATCATGCATCCAGCCCATATTCCATTTGAAGGTAAAGCCCAGACCCTCGCCGCCGATATCTCCCGTCACATTGGGCCACGCGGTAGATTCCTCCGCTATGGTCAAAAATCCGGGATAGGTTCCGCGGACAACGGAATTCAAATGTTTGAAAAACTCTATAGCCTCCAGGTTCTTGTTGCCGCCAAACTTATTTGGCAGCCACTGACCGTCTTTTTTTCCGTAATCCAGATACAGCATGGAGGCCACCGCGTCCACTCTGATCCCGTCCACATGAAATTCCTTAAGCCAAAACAGCGCGTTGGCGATCAGGAAATTTTTGATCTCGTTTTTACCGTAATTGAAAATCTTTGTCCCCCAGTCGGGATGTTCGCCCAGACGGGGATCGGGATGCTCAAAAATGCACTGGCCGTCAAAGCAGCTCAGCCCGTGAGCGTCCATGGCAAAATGGGCAGGCACCCAGTCCAGGATCACGCCGATCTTATTCTTGTGCAGTTTATTGATCAGGTACATGAAATCCTTAGGCGCGCCGTAGCGGGAGGTGGGCGCGTAATAGCCGGTCACCTGATAGCCCCAAGAGCCATCGAAAGGATGTTCCGCGATGCCCATAAGCTCCACATGGGTGTAACGCATCTCCTTGAGATACTCCACAATGCGGTCCGCGAACTCCCTATAGTTGTAAAAACCCTCTTTGGTGCCGTCGGGATGTTTCATGAAAGAACCCACATGGCATTCGTACACTGCCATGGGCTGCCTTTGCACATCCTTTTGATCCCGCTCCGCCATCCACTTATCATCTTCCCAGGCAAAACCCGTTAAATCCGTCACTCTGGAGGCCGTCCCCGGACGATACTCCGCATAGTTGGCAAAGGGGTCTGCCTTGTACAGTTTCCGCCCGTCCGGCGTGGTGATCAGGAACTTGTACATGCAGCCTTCCGCAACGCCCGGCACAAAGAGCTTGTGGATTCCGCCGGGACCCAGTTTTTCCATGGGATGACTCTCCTCGTTCCAGCCGTTAAACTCCCCTATCACATGGACGCTTGCCGCATTGGGAGCCCAGACTCCGAAATACACGCCCTCCACACCCTCCTGGACAGACAGGTGAGCGCCCAGTTTTTTGTATATGTCATAATGCGTCCCCTGGGCAAACAGAAACTGATCCGCCTCGGAGATAAATATTTCCTCTTTCTCCTCTTTTTGGACTTTTGCCTTGGATTTTACTTTCGCTTTTGCCATGTCTTACCAAACCTCCCCCTTGCAGACTGATTTATGTAATACCTACTTGATAAAGTCGTTCTCCCGCAGAATGATCATGTCTTCCTCATCATAGCGCTTTGCCAGCAGAATATCCACAAAATGTCCTATGGATTTCCGGTCCGCATGGCGGATCGCCTCGTCCAGGATCTCTTTCACATCCATGACGGTCACTGCGTGATCGCTGGTCTGCATCTCCGCAATCCTGGTATGCAGCGCCAGTATTCCCAGTTCGTCGATGGAGTATTCCTTTTCTTTGGCGTACTTTTTACCGAATGCCACCAGGGAATCGTTACTCAGAGCCTCCATGTCCATACGGGCGTTGAAACACTCCGTCAGCTTGGTATATACTCTCAGGAACTTGTTCATTGCTTTCCGGGTATCTTCGATGATAACGATCAGCCCGTACTTTTCCTGCTGTAGAGCCTTGTACAGCGCGTCCACCGCATCTTTATTCATGTCGGAGACTTTCTGGATGATCAACGCCCCGTTTGCCAAACCGTCCAGCGTCTGTACAATGTCCCTCTGATTCAAGGAACTGCCGGAAATCTTCGCGATCCTCCCGGAAAAATTGCTGTCCGTCATCTGCACTTCCCGAATCATGTTTTTCGCCAGTTTCAGCGTGTCCATACCCTCGTCGCCGGTGATCACCACATTGCCTGTAAAGGAGGCCATACTGATAGAATCAATGGCGTTGATCAGCATTTCTCTGGAGGATTTGCTCTGGATAAAGGAACCAAAGAGTTCTTTCTCCTCTCTGGTCAGCGCCCGCACTCTGGGTTTTTCTCTAAGCGGCTGAGAATCCTGCTCCGAAAGATTCTCACTTTCCCCAGCAGAATCCTCTTCCCCAATAGGCCGGTTCTCAACCTCCTCCGGTACCTCCACCCCGTCCTCTTCGGATGGATATTCCCCTTCACCCGGGTTTTCCTCTCCGCCTAAATCCCCTTCTTCGGTGGCATACTCCTCCTCGCCTAAAGCCTCTTCTCCGGCAGCATACTCCTCTTCGCTAAAAGCCTCTTCCCCGGTGGCATACTCCTCCTCGCCTAAAACCTCTTCTCCGGCAGCATACTCCTCTTCGCTAAAAGCCTCTTCTTCGGCGGCATACTCCTCTTCGCCTAAAGCCTCTTCTCCGGCAGCATACTCCTCTTCACCTAAAGCCTCTTCTCCGGCAGCATACTCCTCTTCGCTAAAAGCCTCTTCTCCGGCGGCATACTCCTCCTCGCCTAAGGTCTCTTCCCCGGCAACATACTCCTCTTCGCCTAAAGCCTCTTCCCCCGCAACGTACTCCTCTTCGCTAAAAGCCTCTTCTCCGGCGGCATACTCCTCCTCGCCTAAGGTCTCTTCCCCGGCGGCATACTCCTCTTCACCTAAAGATTCTTCCCCCGCAACATACTCCTCTTCACTCAAAGCATTTTCTCCGGGAACCTCCTCCATGAGTTGCAGCTCTTCGGCGATCATATCCGGCGCTACACCCTGCTCCAACTGCTCCAGAAGTCCGTCTCTGATGGACTCCTCAAAGGCGGTGAACATGGGACCTGTCTGCCTTAACACTTTCTGGTGGATCGCCTCTTTGCGCCTCTCCTCATTGTCCCGTTTCATGCGTTCCCACTCAGCCAGAATGTCCTCTATTCGCATCTGTCCTGTGATCTGTTTCTCCACTTTCTCGGATTCCGGCACCACCAAACTGATCTGCCCGTCGGACTCCATGGACAGTACGCCTGCCATCTCCTTGGGTGGCTCTATTCCCATATTCTGCATTCTAAGCTGTTCCATGACAATGGCCGCCGTCTGATCCTCAAGCGGCGCGGCGGGCTCCCCGCCGGGGGCCTGCTCCTCCGCCGGTTCCTTTTCCGCAGTCACTTTTGCTGATTTCCCGGTAGATTCATCTGTAGATTCGTCTACCGCTCCTCTTTCAAGTATCTTTGACGTTTGTCTGCCCGTTTGCCTGTCATCTGTCTCCGCCCGTTCTTCCTGGGCAAAGACTTCCTCCTCCGTAAGTATCTCCTGACACGGCTGTGACAAATCGTTGGTTCCCACAGATCCTATTTCTCCGGTGGTGCCAAAGAAAACCTCCGTTTCCGTCTGCTCCTCCGCCGGTTGCTCTATATATTCTTCTGCAGCGGGTTTAACAGGTTCCTCTGACCCCGCATCCCACTCTTCACTGTCCTCCTCAATCATGGGCGCTATGATACTGCGGGTGATGGCGTCCCCGGGTTCCTCATCCTCCTCGAGCACTTCCCGCAAGCCCTCCGCCAGCTCCTTTTGCAGATTGATGGTATTATACTGTCCCACATCCATGGTCTTGACCTGGATCTCTATCTCCTCCGAGGGAATCCTGATCGTGGGAGCACGCAGCAGGTCTGCAGGCTGTGCCGCCTCCTGAGCCTGTTCCGAAACGCTCTGCGGTTCCGGCTCCGCGTCATAGTCCGTTTCGGGATAATACTCCTGTCCCCGTGCGTCCTCATAGACAGGCTCCTGTTCCTGATAGTAGGCCTCCGAACCCTCGCTGAAAGGCTCCGGCTCAAAGCGGCTGTCATATCTTCCCTGCTGTTCGGAACTCAGCGGCTGGTGGAGCATCTTCAGCTCCATGGCCTTTACCACATATTTTCCCTCTCCGAACCACAGGATCAGCTCGTCGCACTCTTCGATACATTTGGTGGCCAAACCCACTCTGTGATACAGATAAGCCAGTTCATAAGCCCATTTTTCCCGATAATCCTTGGCTTTCAATTCCTCCAGTACCGCAATGCGTTCCTCCAGGCTGACGTCCTGCGCCTGGTAGAGCTTGTATTGCAGAATATAGCGCCCTGTATCCTTGGGCGCGATCTGCACAAACTCCTTATAATATTCTATCGCTATTACATATTCTTCCAGTTTAATAGAGAGTTCACAAAGAGAATAAACTATGGTACGCCCGCCCGGGTGGCGGTCATAGGCCAACAGCAGAATATCGCGGCTGTCCTCATATCTGCGGTTAATCTTATAGAGATCGCTGATCGTACACAGCATCATCACACTCTTAACACGGCGCCAGTCGATACTGTCCGCAATCTCCGCTGCCTGCTGGTATTCTCCCTGGGCGATCAACACCTTTATTTCATCTGCTTTTATTTTATATTCATTTTTATCCAAAGTTGTCCGCTCCCTCATCCACAACTCAAAGCGTCCGATTACAGTCCATCCTCCGGAGCCTCATTAAAATAAACAGTCATGATAAGTGTATCATAGTGATTGGAGTATGTCAAAATTAAATGTGGAAAAAAGGAGAAAAAATACAAGATATTGTGCCGGGTCCCGGGATGTGTCGACTATATATCGTCTTTTTACGAAATTGCATTTCCTCTCTTAAGCAGATTGCTGAGCGCGGCAAACTGCTTAAGCGTAAGCGTCTCTCCCCGGGTAGTCGCCGGCAATCCCATCTCCTGCAGCGCGGCTGTCACCTGTTCTCTGGGGATTCCCATGCCGTTGGACAGCCCGTTTGCCAGAGTCTTGCGGCGCTGGTTAAAAGAGGCGCGTATCAGCGCGAACAGGTATTTTTCATCCTGCGCCCTTACCGGCGGTTCCTGATAGATGGTCAGCCGGACCACCGCGCTGTCCACCCCAGGTCTGGGCATAAAACAGTTGGACGGCACATGCGCCACTATCTCCGGTCTGGCATAATACTGCACTGCCAGAGACAGCGCCCCGTAGTCCTTGGTGCCGGGTCCCACCTGCATCCTGTCCGCCACCTCTTTCTGCACCATGATCGTGATGCTGTGCAGCGGTACATGATTTTCCAGCAGGCTCATGACTATGGGAGTGGTGATATAGTAGGGGAGATTTGCCACCACTTTGATGGGTCTGCCCTGATTGCGCTCTCTGACGATCTGCCCCACATCCACTTTCATGATATCCTCATTCAGTATCGTCACATTGTCGTAGGCAGACAGCGTATCCCGCAGGATCGGTATCAGCGCCCTGTCGATCTCCACCGCCACCACCTCTCTTGCCCTTTCCGCCAGATACTGGGTCATGGTGCCGATGCCCGGCCCGATTTCCAGTACGCAGTCGTCATCGGTTATCCGGGCCGCGTCCACGATCTTCTCCAGTACATGAGGATCGATGAGAAAATTCTGCCCGAATTTTTTTTGAAACACAAAATTATATTTTTGCAACACCGCTATGGTGTTTTGGGGAATACCCAGATCAGCCATATGTATATCCTTTCTCGCTACAATTAATTTTTGGCAATTGCGAAACTCCTTTTTGTGGAGCAGGGAGTGGTAAAATGCAAAACGTTCTCTGCCGGTTACGGGATCGTCTATCCTATTTATCCAGAAAACGCATCACTTCCAACAGGTCCCGGCAGATCACAGCGCTCTTGTCCCGCATTTCCTGATCCGGCGGGATCAGGTCCGGCACCATCACGGGTATCATTCCCGCCGCATGAGCCGCTCTGATCCCATTGGGCGAATCCTCGATTGCCACGGTCTGGGTGGGGTCCACCTTCAGACTGTTGCAGGCCATAAGGTATATATCCGGCCGGGGTTTGGAATGTTCCACCATATCCCCGGTAGTCAGATTCATAAAATACTCCCGTATCCCGGCCCGATCCAGGAGATCTTCCACTGCGGGACGTGAAGTGGAGGAGGCAAGACCTATGAGATATCCGCCCTGCCGCAGATACGCCAGCAGCTCTTTTACACCCTTTTTGACAGGAGCGCCGTTTTGTTCTATATATCTGTGAAACCATGCCGACGCCTGTTTTCTGAACACCTCATAGTCGTAGGACTCTCCGTAAAACTCTCTGAACAGCGCTCTCGTGTCCGTCAGATTTCTGCCGATACAGCGAGGGAAAAATATCTCCATGTCCGGTATGCCTCTCTCACCGGCAATGGCTACCCAACTGTCCATACACAGTTTCTCCGTGTCAAACAGCACTCCGTCCATATCGAATATAACCGCTTTGACTGCCATGTCGATCCTCCCCGCTCTATGATCCCGCCCGCCGTCAGCGATAGGAAAAATCCTCCAGAAAATGGATACAGTTGTACATTACCAGCACGCTTACCCTGTTGTCCGTCACATACTTATCCATCAGGGAAAACAGGCTGCCGTTATAATACCGCAGGTCCAGCACATATATTTTTTCATAGTGGGGTGCCAGTATGGGTATCAGCGAATTGGCATAGGAATCTTTGATAATGAAAAGTTCCCTGCCCTCGGCATAATATGCCGTCTCGATCTCTATAAACCCGTGATTGTCGTCCAGGAAATAGCCGTATTGATTCTTGCCCTCCAGATAGGAAGGTTCGTAATAGCTGGTAGTCTCCCTGTTAAAATCATAGGTGATCTTTACCGCGCGTCTATTGGTCCGGGGGAATATCTGAATCTCATCACCCTCCATGGGCAGATTGATCCGGGAATGCAGTGTGCCCAAAAAACTGTCGGACACCGTTTCCAGATCCTGAGGATCATAATCCCTGGGCGGATAGCCCACCTTCAGAGCCCATTGCAGATAGGCATAATAGGCTCCCAATGTGGTCCAGTGATGATCCGTCCTGTAATAGATATACTCCTCCCTGTGTTCCCGGAGAGTGGGAAACAGATCGATCACATGTTCCTCCCCTATCCGTCCCTTAATCTGTTCCATCAACCTGCTCTGGTCGTAGCTCACCGCGTAATCCGGAAGTTTTTCCGCCAGAATATTATCCGCCGTGGGTGCCAGCATAACCAGCGACTGGGGATAGCGCTGCGTCAGTTCCGCCAGCTGGCCCAGCCGCTTATCGATGAGTTCACCGTCATACTCCTGCGGCAGATGCTGCTCTATCAGATAACCGTCCGATGCCAGATAGACTCCCTTGATCACTTTTTTCTGCAGCGCGATATCCATTCTGGTCTTAAGCATTACCCATGTATCCCTGCTCACAAACTGATCGGTGGCATACGACTCATATTCCTTCTCAAAACTGCCGTCCAGAACCTTCTCCAGACTAAGCTCCGGGCGTTGCGCCAATATTCTGTTTTCCGTCTGTGAAAATAAGCGGTCCGCCTCTGCAATATCCACCACAGTGAATACCAGCAGTATCAGAGCAAACAGCGCTACCGTCATACCCGCATGCAGTTTGTCATTTTCCAGTTTCATGTTTACCTCTCAAAAACGAAAATACAAAAAAGGATTGTAAGATGCCTCCACGATATAGGCTACGGAGGCCAAAAGCAGCAACGCGGGAATCAGTTTTTCCAGCACCCGCCGTATTGCCACCGTCACGCTGCCCGTGGCATGTAACAGCGCCTGAGTCAGCAGATGGATCAGCGGAGTGGCCGCCACTGCCGCAAACACCAACAACACACGATAATCCATCAGCAGGAACATAGTGGTGGAATCATACAGTCCCGCCGTTCCCTGTCCGAACATCACATACAGATAATCCAGAGCGCCCGTTCCGTTCTCTATGGCAAAGAACACCCAGCTGACCAGCACCACCAGCCAGGTATATATCCGTCCGAACATACCGGGCAATGCCTTAAATATCCGGCCCAGCACCAGCTTTTCCAAGATCAGCCACAGGGCGAACCACAGGCCCCAAAGCAGGAAATTCCACCCGGCCCCATGCCATATCCCGGTGAGCATCCACACGATCAGAATATTGAGCAGCTGTCTTGGCAGCCCTTTGCGGTTGCCTCCCAGCGGGATATACACATACTCTCTGAACCAACTGCTCAGCGAGATATGCCATCTGCGCCAGAAATCCGTAATGGATCTGGCCACATAGGGATAATTGAAATTTTCCGGGAAACGGAATCCCAGTATCGCTCCCAGCCCGATAGCCATATCGGAATAACCCGAAAAATCGAAATATATCTGAAAAGCATAGGCCACCACTCCCAGCCAGGCTCCCAGCACCGTGATCTCAGCCGGACTTTTCCCCGATATCTCCGTCCACAAAAGACCCAGGTTGTTGGCAAGCAGCACCTTTTTGGCAAGACCGGTGATAAATCTGCAGCACCCATAACTGATAGCCATAATATCCGGCTTTCTCCGGTGCAGCTGCTCCTCCACGTCCCGGTATTTGACGATGGGTCCTGCGATCAGCTGGGGAAACATGGTGACAAAGACTCCGAAATCCAATATATTTTTCTGTACCTTGGCCTCGCCGCGGTAACAGTCTATCGTATAGGACATGGTCTGAAAGGTGTAAAAGGAGATGCCGATGGGCAGCGGAAGATTCAGCAGAGGAATGCTGCTGCCGAACAGCTGATTTACAGTGCCGATCAGGAAATCGCTGTACTTAAAAAATCCCAATATCCCCAAGTTGATGATAATGGAGGAGATCAGCAGCCCTTTGGCCGCGTTTTTGCCCCTGTATACCTCTATCAGCCGCCCATGCACATAGTCCGACAATGTGGAAAAAAGCATGAGCAGCACGTACACCGGTTCTCCCCAAGCATAGAAAAAAAGACTCCCCAAAAAGAGGATGATGTTTTTCACCCTCCGGGGAGACGCAAAATACAATAATAAAAAGATCGGCAGAAACCGAAATAAAAAGGTTATGCTGCTAAATACCATAATCTCTTCTCCGTGAACGCGCGGACCCGGCCTAAACCGGGCCGCGCGACATCACACTACAGCCAATACTTATTGCTGAACAGCATTCTCAATGGCCTCCAGCGCCATCTGATTCTGCTCCTGACAATGGAGGATGGACTCCTCGTCCTCCAGATCCATGGTGTCCGCCCCCAGCTGTACAAAACATACATAGTCGCCTATGACCTGAATCTGGGATGCCTGCACCTTACCCACATTCATGGGATACTGCAATGTATCGTTCACCTGCACATCGCGGTAGGCATTCAACACTCCTTCCACGGCTTCAGTCTGTCCCTCCGCTGCCTTCACAATCATGATCGTATCCACATTGGTGCTGATCATGGGCATTTCACCCCAAAAATCCACGTACATATCTGCGGTCAGGCCGTAGCCCTCCAGATACTCCGCCGGAATCTGGGTGTCCGGCCAGTAGTTTTCACCCATGGCATCCACCACTGCCTGCCGGATGGAACTCATCTCTTCGCTGATGCCATCCTGTCCCTCATCGGGCACCTGAGAGGAATCTTCCACCGTGTCCGTTTCCGGTTCGGTCTGGGATTCCGGGCTTGACTCGGTAGCGCTATCCGTTACAGACTCCTGTTGTCCGCTGTCCGTGGTGCTTTCCCCGTTTCCCTCGTTTCCGCAGCCAAAAAGGCTCAGAGTCAATGTCATCGTCAAAAATAACACTGCCAGTTTTTTCATAATACTCCTTTCTGCCACTAAGCGCAAGTGACATTAAAAAAATTATAGAATTACAATGCCATTAGTATACCCCTTTTTCCAGAAAATGTATCCTTAAAAATTCTTAATTTTTTATTCGGTAATATTGGTCCGAAATATTTTACGTGACAACGCTGCCGATATCCTGTATACTTCCATAAGAAATTGTTAAGCGGAAAGGCACGGTTATAGTAATGAGCATATTAAATGTAGAACATCTGACCCACGGTTTCGGAGACAGGGCCATCTTTCAGGATGTGTCCTTCCGGCTGCTGAAGGGAGAGCATATCGGTCTGGTGGGTGCCAACGGCGAGGGAAAATCCACTTTTATGAATATTATCACGGGGAAACTTGTGCCGGATGAGGGCAGGATCGAATGGGCCAAAAATGTCCGGGTGGGCTATCTGGACCAGCACACGGCGCTGCAGGCAGGTATGACCATACGGCAGGTCCTGTCCGCCGCCTTTGATTTTCTCTATGAGATGGAGACGGAGATGAACGAACTGTGCGACAGGATGGCGGAGGCCTCCCCCGAGGAACTGGAAACCTGTATGGAAGAATTCGGCACCCTCCAGGATCTGCTCACCCAGCACGATTTTTATATGATCGATTCCAAGGTGGAGGAGGTGGGCCGGGCCCTGGGCCTGGCGGATATCGGTCTTGACCGGGATGTGACGGAGTTGAGCGGCGGCCAGCGCACCAAGGTGTTGCTGGGCAAGCTGCTGCTGGAAAAACCGGATATCCTGCTGCTGGATGAGCCCACCAACTATCTGGACGCGGAGCATATCGTCTGGCTGAAACGCTACCTGAATGAATATGAGAACGCCTTTGTCCTGATCAGCCACGATATCCCCTTTTTAAACAGTGTGGTCAATCTGATCTATCATATGGACAATCGGCAGCTTACCCGTTATGTGGGGGACTATGACAAATTTCAGGAAGTCTACGCCATGAAAAAATCCCAGCTGGAGGCTGCCTACAACAGGCAGCAAAAAGAGATCGCCGACCTCAAGGACTTTGTGGCCCGCAACAAGGCCCGGGTTTCCACCCGCAATATGGCCATGTCCCGCCAGAAGAAACTGGACAAGATGGAGGTCATCGAACTGGCGGGGGAAAAGCCCAAGCCGGAATTCCGTTTCCGGGAGGCCCGCACTCCCGGCAGGTATATTTTCCGGACCCATGATCTGGTGATCGGTTACGGGGAACCACTGTCCACCTCCTTAGACCTGGAGATGGAGAGAGGGCAGAAAATTGTCCTCACCGGAGCCAATGGTATAGGAAAGACCACTCTGTTAAAAAGCATCCTGGGGCTGATCCCGCCATTGTCCGGCTCCGTGGAACAGGGAGACTATCTGGAGATCGGCTATTTTGAGCAGGAGACGGACCAGAATATAGACACTACCTGCATCGAAGAGATCTGGAATACTTTTCCGGGTTTCACCCAGTATGAAGTGCGCTCCGCCCTGGCAAAGTGCGGCCTGACCACCAAGCACATCGAGAGCAAGGTCAGGGTTCTCAGCGGCGGCGAGCAGGCCAAGGTACGGCTGTGCAAGCTGATCAATCAGGCCTCCAATGTGCTGTTGCTGGACGAGCCCACCAACCATCTGGACGTGGACGCCAAAGCAGAACTGCGGCGCGCTCTTGCGGAGTATAAGGGCAGTATCCTCATGGTCTGCCATGAGCCGGATTTCTATGAGGGACTGGCAACGGATGTGTGGGACTGCACAAAGTGGACTACGCGGATCTTCTAAAAGATCGAAACCAAAAACTCTGACAGAAAACGGGAAACATTAAAAGTCCTGATCCCGTTTTGGGCATTCCTTGCCTTCAGACGTTTCAGATAATAATAGCCAAACCCTTCGGGATCATCAGAATAGAATCCCTCTTCATCAGCCTTATTAGTGGGATCTTCCCAATAATAAGTGCCCAGATCGTACTCTGTCTCCGCCATCAAGTCGATCAGCACCGGGGCGGCATCCGCGTTCAAGTGACTCAGGAAACGGTAGTCATCATAGGGCTCCCCTTCAAAAAAGGCGCTACGCGTTGCCAGATCTGTACTGGCAACATTGACTCGGGCGATCCAGTAATCCGGGTGGCTGAAAGCCAGGACCATGTAACACAGTGTCACCACTACCATGCTGTAGCGGAACAGCGGAAAGCTCTCCTTAATAACGGAAATGATGATCCCCGTAAAGAGCAGGAACAGCATCGCCAGACTCCAGAGCACAAATATGCGCAGGAACGTCAGATAATACCATCTGATATAGATGATCATACGCATGGCGCTGGAGGCGATCATGATATAGGTGCAGAGAGACATGACCGTCAGTATGCCTTTTAGCACTTTGCTGTGCTTAAAACAGTTGAGACCCACAAGCACAAGGATCAGATTCAGTATACTGACTGCCAGCAGCTGAAAGAAACCCTCTCTGGCATACTCCGCGTAGGTATACCCTGACGGCAACGTCATATTACCTAAAAACAGGTAGACGATCTGGATCACACTGAACGCCAGATACAGCAAAGTCAGTAAAAATGCGATCGTAATAGCTATCATGGGCTCGCCCCTGCGGCTGTCATTTACTTCCGGCTTGACAGCCCTTTTGCAGAGATAGCTCAGGATACAGTAGGACGCCAGAAACATAAAGGCCCACATAAAAATAACCAGAAATATATTTCCCAGCTTGAGATGACTCAAAAGTTCCCTGGTCATATCCCGGAACACCGCGTCCGCGCTGACCAGCAGCGGCATCACTACCATAAAGATGGGCAGGGCTATCACAAGACCCAATCCCACATACAACACTTTATTGTTTTTTTTCTTCATCTTGTTTTTGGTATACCAGTGAGCATCCTCAAAGGGACGGGGCAATTCGCCGATGGCCATAAAAACCGTCTGGCATATGGCGCACAGATATTTGCCAAGTTTCCATTTTTGGGTGTCATACATAGTTACCAACAGGAAACTGATGGTCAGCAGAAAAATGCCCCATTTATTCATGGCAATGATCCTTCCGTCGTCGGTGCAGAAGGTGGCCACCGCCAGCAACATCATACTGGCCATGTAAAAAGCGCTGCCTTTTTTTAAGGAAATCTTCAGTTTTGAAAAGCAGTAACAGATAAACCAGAGTCTTCCTGCCACGAAAAAAGGGTAAGTCACCCCGCTGGCGTTGCGGTACATGCAAAATGCGTACAGACAGGCATACAGAAATGACGCCACGCCGAAAATCTGGAAATTCTCTTTCATATTCTTAGTCTCAGGCGTATCCGGTTTTACCTTGGGATACGGCACAGGAACGGGGCCACCCGCAGGATAATAGGGCTCCCGCGCCCCGGACTGTCCCCCCGGTATTGGTCCCTGGGGCACGCCCGGTCTGACAGCGCCCGGATCTTTTACATGAACGTCCTGCCCCAAGGACGCCACAGGCCTGCCAATATTGGGATTTTGTTGCTGCCCGGTACCGTTTACGGGCTCCTGCCAAATATTGTTCTGCATATTTTCCATTTCATCTCACTCCTTTTTACTTTAATATAACAGGCAAATGCGCCTGCGTACCTTCGGCTTAACCCGCGGGATCATCGTCCTCCGCCGGGTCTTCCACATACTCCAGAATATCTCCCGGCTGACAGTGCAGCGCCTTGCAGATGGCGTCAAGAGTGGATAGACGCACCGCCTTTGCCTTATTATTCTTTAATATGGACAAATTGGCCAGAGTGATGTCCACTTCGCCCGCAAGCTCCGTCAGACCCTTCTTCCGCTTTGCCATCATCACATCCAGATTGATCACTATTGACATAATCTCCTCTTTCCCCAAAGCCATAAACTCTTTATACAGTCAAGTCGTTTTCCTCTTTATAATTGATGGCCTCGTCAAAGATCTGGGCCAGCACCTGGCAGAACAGACCGGCAATGACAAACACAAGGATCACCACCAGCATGGCCACTGTGGTGTAGACAATGCTGCGTACAACGGACATCAGCACGATCAGTCCGCTGTAATAGCTCATATGTTTCAGGCTTGCCACATTCCCCCGCACAAAGCAGTCCTTTGCCAGCACCGTTTTAAACATTTTCCGCAGTTCCCAGATAAGGGCCAGCGCCAGAACCCCCAGTACAAAATAGATCGTGACGATCTCCCCGTAACTCTCAGCCAACCGTTCCAGATACCTGCCCGCCCATCTGATGCTCCAGGGCAATGTCAGCGTCATCACAATACCCCCACAAAACATAATATCTACCAGATATTTTGTGATCCTGATTATCGTGTCTCTCTTCATCTCCCCGTAATCCTTTCACCCATTGTCTCACGCGCTGTCCTTACAGGCACGCCAATATTTCATGTATCCATAAAATACCACTTATACAATTGAATGTCAATATCTTTTTATTGTATTTCGATAAATAATTTGGTTTGTTATTAAATATGGAAACTAAATAAGAATGGATTTATGATTTATAGACAATTGCGAAACTCTTTGAAACAAGTGACGGGACTGGTCAATATATACAAAAACGGGCTCCGATGCGGTGGCAAGTCGCCCTTATTTTGTATATATTGCCCACTCCCTGCTCCACAAAAGGGAGTTTCGCAATTACCTATTTATGATTTACAAAGAAAGGCAGAGATGACCTGACACTGTATATAACAGCGCCTGACTGCCGCCAGGCGCCGTAGCTTTATATACCCTTTATCTGGCATAGGCCCAGGGAACTACCACATAATAGCCGCCAAACTGTCTCCGCATAAAGCGTCCGGGATCGTAGTCCCCCAGCCGGTCCTCCCGGACCACATAGACAATATAGGCGTTGTCATGAATCAGATCCCCGCTGGCATTATAAAAATGATAGCGGTCGTCATAGGAAATCTCCGCTCCCCGGAAGATATTGGTTTCCCCCTGAAAATACTTCGCGTCCATCTTCACCGCGTACATGGTCAGGATCTGACTGACCCACCAGGAACCGTCGGACTGGGAATCGGGGGTTATATAATAATAATCCGCCTCCAGATCCCCCGCATATTCCACCGCCTCGATAAAATCGGCAAAGAAACAGGACTCCATCCGCTCCGCCCAATCCGTAAAGTACTGATTCAGAAAAAGGATCAGCATCAGTCCATATACCGCCGCCAACCCTGCTGCCAGCCGCCGCCACTCCTTTATGACAGTGTACGCCGCTATACCCGCAAAGGCCAAATGGCTGTAGAATATAATATTTATGCGGTTAATGTTCACATAGTTTATAAAAAGTCCCGTCAACACTGCCGTTCCCCAATATACCAACAGCAGCATACAGGATATTCTTATCTTTTTTTCCCCTTTTACGGCATGATAGACTGTAATGCCCGCCCCTGTCAGCACCAGAGGCATAGAGCAGTGGTACAGTGATCCGAAGTCATCCAGCGCATTCCAGAGCAGGTCGGGCTTTTGCAGAAATACCTGCCGCCACAGCGTCCGGCCATTCAGCCAAAGCTGCTCCAAGGGCCGCTGCGAAAAGAACAATATATCGCCGGAGCGCATACTTTCCGGGAAAAACGCCATGGTGGTAAAGGGCAGACGCACCGTTTCCCAACCCATAAAATTGATAAGCATAGTCCCATATATGGGCCAGGAAATCCCAAAGTAGACCGCCATGGACAGCATGGCCTGTTTCCAACTTATCCTCCGGGACAGCAACAACAGAATACAGGACACCAATAAAAACACCGGCACCATATAAAAGGCCACCCCATAGGCATACATGCACAGCGCGAAAAATATCATGGACACATACAGATACCGGCCCTTTTTCAGTCCCCTGTTCAGAAAATACAGCCCCAGTATGAACATATGGGGAAACATATTGCAGTCCAGCGCCCATCGGCTCTGCATAAAATGCCATGGAGCCACGGCGGCGCACAGCAACGCCAGCAACCCTGCGCGGGAGCCAAAGATATCCTTGACCAGACCATACAGGGCCATGGCTCCAGCGATACTGGCCAGCAGCATGGGCAGCCGGGCCGTAACGCTGTTAAGTCCCCACAGCTTTATAAAAGGTGCCATCAAATAGGACAGCAGCACGCTCATCTGTCCATATCCCCATGCCTGAAAATGCGCCGGGAGCCAGTTGCCGAAACGGTCCGTTCCGTAATCCGCCAGAGCCATGGCGTCCACTGCGGCCATAGCCCCATCCTGATTAAATCCCGCCGGTATACTGCCAAATCCTATGCAGCGTATGGCTGTCAGCCCGTACAAGATCAGCGGCAGCGCAAGCCACCGGATACGGGAATCGGCCGTGAGGCTAAAGACTCCTCTCTCCTCCTGCCCCACTTCGCCTTGCCCTCTCCCTTTCAGCCAATGCACCCCCGCCGCCGCTAAGATTCCCAATATAACCGCCAGGCATATCCTGTTAAAGAAGTCCATATTCATCATATATGGAGCATATCATAGAATATATAGAGTGTCAAGGGGTTTCACCCATCGTTGCATTTCCCTCAAAATACGCTTATAATGCTTATAAAAGTCCCCGCCATCCTATTGAAGAAAAGGAGCCTCCACCATGCATATATTCATAATAGAAGATGAACCGCTCATACGGCGCGAGCTGAAGATCCTGCTGGAAAATGCCCTGTACCAGGTGACGGCGCCGGATACTTTTCACTGTGTCATCCGGCAGGTGCTTGACATCCGCCCCGACCTGGTACTGCTGGACATAAATCTGCCGGAGCTTTCCGGCTTTGAGATCTGTACCCGGCTCCGGCAGCAGATGGATATCCCGGTCATATTTCTGACCAGCCGCAGCAACTCCATGGATGAGCTGAGCGGGCTGCTGATGGGCGGGGACGACTATATCACCAAACCCTATCAGGCCCCGGTTCTGCTGGCAAGGATTGCCGCTGTCCTAAAACGGACAGGAAATACCAAATCCAGGGAAACCACTCTTTTTACAAAGGGGAACGTGTGGCTGGATATCGCGAAATGTTGTCTCTCCCATGGGGAACGGAGCGTGGAACTTACCAAAAACGAGATGAAGATACTGCACCGATTGTTTAGGGAGCCGGGAGTCTTTGTATCCCGTATGGATCTGATCGAATATCTCTGGGAAAACCGGATCTTTATAGACGACAATACCCTGAGCGTCCATGTGGCCAAGCTCCGGGAAAAACTAAAGTCCATAGGCGTGCAGGACTTTATCGAGACCAGGAGAGGAATGGGATACCGCATATGAAACTGACGGACTATATAAGGGACAGGGGCACGCTCCTGCTCCTGCATCTGGTGTGCATGTGCGCGGCGGCGGCTTTTTTCAGTATGACCGGCTACAGCGAAACAAACACCGTATTGATCCTGCTCCTCTGGCTGTTGGTGCTGGCGGCGTGGCTTATCACCACCTTTCTGCAAAAAAGAAAATTCTTTCGGGCAGCACAGCAGATTCTTGAGAAGGTGGACCAGAGATATCTGCTTGGCGAACTGCTGCCGGATTCTTTTTATCTGGAGGACCGCCTGTACAGGGATATGATCCTCCGCTCCAACAAGCAATGCATCGAGCGCATTCGGCAGATGGAAGACGAACAGCGGGCCTACAGGGAATATATGGAGAGCTGGGTGCATGAGATCAAAGCGCCCATCACCGGGATATCTCTGCTCTGCGATAACCGCAGAAACGCGGCGGTTTCCCTCCCGGAAAAAGGGCCGGGAAAGGAAGAGGATTATCTCTCTATAGGTCTGGAAAATCAGAAGATTGAAAACTATGTGGATATGGTGCTGTATTATGCCCGCTCAGACCAGCTCTACAAGGATTATCTGATCCGGAAGACCTGTCTGGAGGACGCGGTCTACCAAGTGCTTGATAAGAACCGGCTGCTGCTCATTCAGAATCGGGTTCAGATTCGGGTGGACTGTAAGGAAACCGTTTATACGGATGAAAAATGGATTGCCTTCATATTAAATCAGATTCTGTTAAACAGTGTTAAGTACCGCAGCGAGACTCCCCTTTTCCGCATCCGAGCCGATAGAGACGAAAACGGCGTAACCCTGCTGTGTGAGGACAACGGCATCGGAATCCGCCAGGAAGACCTGCCCCGTATTTTTGACAAGGGTTTTACCGGCAGCAATGGGCGGGACCACCGACGTTCCACTGGCATGGGACTGTATCTGTGCCACAGGCTGTGTGAACGGCTGGGCATCAAACTGTGGGCAGAGTCAGAATACGCTGCCGGCACAAAACTGTATCTGCGTTTCCCCGTTAACAGCTACATCCGCGACGCGCGGGAAGATTGAGGATTGAAGTTATCTTACAAAATCTTAAGATAACTTCAATCTATCTTTATAGAAAAACATATGCCGCGCGTATACAATAGACGTAGTTAAATTTCATATTGCAGCATTAATAAACAGTCTTTTGGCAATAGCAAATAGTACATATGTATATTCCATAAGCGGCATGGTGCAAAAAGTAGTTGCGCCGCTCACCGTCAGTACCGGGTGCCGGCAGTCCCGTACCGCTACGATGAAAACCGAGCGGGCGCGCCTGCGCCTAAGTATACAATGTGCACGATGACTCTCGTATGGCAACCGGGTTTCGCTATTGCCTAAAATTCCGCAGTTCAAGAAAGGAGTATAACCGATATGCAACACTATATCCAAGTATGTGACATAGAAAAATACTATGGCAACACATCCAACGTTACCAAGGCTGTAGACCGTGTAAGTTTCCGCGTAGACAAGGGCGAATTCGTGGGCGTAATGGGCCCTTCCGGCTCCGGTAAGACCACGCTGCTGAATATGCTGGCCACCATAGACCGGGTGACATCCGGGCATATCTTTTACGAAAATACGGACATCACCGAACTGTCCGAGGATGCTCTTTCCGCCTTTCGGAAAAACAACCTGGGATTTGTGTTTCAGGACTATAATCTGCTGGATACACTCACCATCGAAGAAAATGTCATATTGGCCCTGACTCTGCAAGATCGGGTAAAAACAGGCGTAAATCAAGGAGGTTTCGGCAGAAAAAAAGCTATTTTAGACAGCTGTGACGAAATACTGCGTCTGCTGGAGATCCAGGATATACGGGACAAATTTCCCTATCAGGTATCCGGCGGCCAGAAACAGCGCTGCGCCTGCGCCAGAGCGCTGGTAAACCATCCCAAGCTCCTGCTGGCAGACGAACCCACCGGAGCGCTGGATTCCAAAGCCGCTCAGACACTGCTGGAGACTTTCTCAAATTTGAATCACACTATGGAGGCCACGATCCTTATGGTGACTCATGATGCTTTTTCTGCCAGTTACTGCGGCCGCATCCTGTTTCTCAAGGACGGAAAAATATTTCATGAGCTGCTGCGGGGCGATAAGAGCCGCAAAGTATTTTTGCAGGAGATTCTGGACGTACTGTCCCTGACCGGGAATATGGACTAAGACGGACAAATCTGTCTTACTCCCAAGATTGGAGGTTCAATATGTTAAATAAACTGGCATTTCGCAATATGAAACGTTCCGCCAGAGATTATCTGGTGTATATTTTTACGATGACATTGGTCACTGCGCTTATGTATTCTTTTAACAGCCTGTTTTTTCAAAATGACCTTGCGGCATACCTCCTTCTGGAAGAGGTAGACATGATGGCAGTGATGATCGGCCTATGCACGGTATTCATCGTTTTGATCGTAGCGTGGCTCATAGGTTATATGGTCCGGTTCATGCTGGAAAAAAGGAGCATCGAATTCGGCATTTATCTGCTGCTGGGCATGAAAAAGAAAACCGTCTCCAGACTGTATATCCGCGAAAATATCCTGCTGGGCAGCGGGGCATTCCTCTTGGGCTGCCTGGTGGGCGTGCTGCTGCGGCAGTTTCTGCTCACCATTATGTTTTCCATGTTTAAAATGGAGTATCACCTGCATTTTTCCTTAAGCCGCGAGACCGTTCTGACCACCCTGTTCTGCTATGGCGGATGTTATCTGCTGGCGCTGATCAGATGCAGAAACAAATTTAAGAAAATGAATATTCAAGCGCTCATGAACGCCAAACGTCAAAATGAGGTGATCCGGGAAAAGCATGAAAAGGTAAAGCAGCTGATCCTGCCTCTGTCTATTGTCTTTATTTTTCTGTTCTGGGCTATCTTCGGCATGCTGGCGGGCACCTTGGAAATCCTCCTGTTCCTGATTGGCCTGGTGCTGACGATCTACCTCTTTTATACCGGTCTCTCCGCGTGGATTATCTGCTATGTGCGCAAAAAGGGAAACGGCATTTACCATGGGCAGAACCTGTTCTTGCTGCGGCAGTTCGCCTCCAAGATACGCACCATGCAATTTACTCTGGGAACGCTGACTTCTCTGTTTACCCTGGCGCTGATGGGCGCTTCCATCGCCTTACTGTTCAGCGCCTATGAAAATACGGTTCTGGAGGACAAATTTCCCTTTGACGTCCAGATATTCAACCGGGAAACCGAATATGATTTTGAAGAGGAAAGAGCCTTGATAGATTCTCTTGGAACCGATGCCGAATACTTTACTTACCATATCTATACGGACGGGGAAATCCAGGTCAACACCTGGATTCTGACCCATCTGCGTACCTGGGGAGACCGGTACCGCGGGGAGGACGGAACGCCGGACTTATCCAAAATTCAGGACACCCTACAGTACGAGACATATTATTATGTTTATGATACCTATATGGGCCTGTCAGACTATAACCGTCTGCGGAATATGCTGGGGTATGCCCCGGTCTCACTGACAGACGGGGAATATCTGGTGCAGACTAAGCCCCGTCTCCATCAGGAGTTGCTGGATATTGGACAGTCCCTGCGTATCCAGGATGGGACAGGGCAGCGACTGCTTACCTGCGCCGGAGTTGTGAGCGTTCCCTTTTCCCAAGACGGGCATAATGGGGCGGATTATCTGGTGGTGGTGCCGGATGCCGTCTTAGGGCGAATGATGCCCTATTACTCCGAGCTGGCGGCGGCTGTTCCGGGGGAAATTTCCGTAGAACTGCATTACATGCTGGAGGATCTGGAAGGGGATACAGTTATACCCGGCTCTCTGGAAGATTATTGGATGAGAACCGAGCCAAGACCGGCATCGGATTTCTCCATAGGATCAGATAATATTGTTTCGTACACAGAAGTCTATCTGGTGCGGGACGTTTTGATCTCCGAACTGAAATATATACTGAGCTCGATGATCATTCCTCTGTTTTATATGGGACTGGTATTTGTCTGTGTGGCTATGACGGTTCTGTCCGTGCAGCAGCTGAGCGATTCCGCAAAGTATAAATTCCGCTATGATGTGCTGGCCAAACTGGGATTAAACAGAAAGCAGCTGCGGGGGCTGATCCTGCGGCAGATGGCGGCCTACTACCTCTGTCCTGCCATACTGGCCATGATCATCAGCGGTAAAATGATCCTGGCCGTCAGCAACGGTTTTGTGGAAATGACAGGCGTCCCCTCCGCGCCGGGAGGATTCTTTCTGAAAAGCATCGCTCTGTTTTTCGGTATCTATCTGGTGTATTTTGTGATGACATATATAAGTTTTCGGAAAAATGTGGAGGTAACACAGTTATAAGGTTATCTCACGGCACATTACCTGTCCGCATCGTGCGGTTTTCTGTTGTTGTGATCGGGAATCAAATATTGTATAATGCAGTTAACATTAAAACACTAACCGCCATTGCGCAGCCAAAGCGCAATGGGACACCAGAAAGGAAGTATGACACATGATGAAAGATTCCCGCCGCAACAGGCAAAACGGATTTCAGACCATGGGACCGGACGGAAACTGGCAGAAGAGCAGTGCAGACACAGCAAAACCTCTGCGTTCCGCCGGAAAAATAATTGGCATATGCGCCCTGATCGCCGTGGTACTGATCCTTATATTCGGCTCCACCTATCAGATCCGTGAACAGGAGCAGGCAGTGCTGATCACTTTAGGACAGGCCAGCGCCGTGACAGAACCGGGCCTGCATTTTAAGATTCCCTTCATCCAGCATGTGAGGAAGGTGAACACGACGATCCAGGGTTTTTCCATAGGCTATGATGTGGACGACTACAACAACAGTACTGCCAATGAGTCTCTGATGATCACCTCGGATTACAACTTCGTCAATGTAGATTTTTTCGTGGAATACCGCTACAGCGATCCTGTCAAGGCGCTTTACTCCTCCAAGGAGCCGGTAAATATCCTGAAAAACATTTCCCAGAGCTGTATCCGTACCGTTATCAGCAGCTACACGGTGGATGATGTGCTGACCACCGGAAAGAACGAAATACAGGCGGCGATCAAGTCCAGGATCATAGATCAGCTGGAGCAGCAGGATCTGGGAATTCAGCTGGTGAATATCACGATACAGGATTCCGAACCGCCCACCGCGGAGGTCATGGAGGCCTTCAAGGCTGTGGAGACCGCCAAGCAGGGCAAGGAGACAGCGCTGAACAACGCCAACAAGTACCGCAACGAGCAGCTCCCGCAGGCACAGGCCAGAGTGGACGGCATCATCAAGGATGCGGAGGCCAGAAAGACGGAGCGTATCAATGAGGCGACCGCCCAGGTGGCCCGGTTCAACGCCATGTACGAAGAGTATGTAAAGAATCCCACGATCACCAGACAGCGTATGTTTTTTGAGGCTATGGAGGAAGTGCTGCCGGATCTGAAAGTCATAATCGAGAGCCCCGACGGCGATATGCAGACCATCTACCCCATTGATTCCTTTGTAAGCCCCGGTCAGGACAACGGCTCTGCCGGCCCTACTGCGCCGTCTGCGGATTATAACGTACCTGTGGCTAACGAGTAGGTCCCGGTCTATGCGGTGTCGCAGGCGCATCCTGCGATATGCCGGAACACAAATATAGATTGTCATGCCCGCAGAAACGGGTGTAACCAATTGCTCACCTGTCAACTGCAGGTATGCGGAAAGAGGTAATTATGAAAAATTTCAGAAATGCAGCCGTTGTCGTTGTCGTACTGATCTTGCTGATTATCGGCGCTAACAGCTTAGTCATCACCAATGAAAATCAATACAGCCTGATACGCCAGTTTGGCAAAGTGGACCATGTCATAGACCGTGCGGGCGTCAGCTTAAAAATCCCTTTTATACAGAGTGTGGATACCCTGCCAAAGGAAACATTATTGTATGATCTGTCCTCCTCGGACGTGATCACCAGCGACAAAAAGACTATGATCTGTAACAGCTACGTGCTGTGGCACATCACTGACCCCCTGCTTTTTGCCCAGACTCTGAATTCCTCCATCGGCAGCGCTGAGGGACGTCTGGACACCGTGGTTTACAATTCCACCAAAAACGTTATTTCCAGCACCACCCAGGACGAGGTGATCTCGGGACGAGACGGCGCTCTCTCCCAAGCCATCATTTCCAATATTGGAAACACGCTGGATCAGTATGGAATCGAGCTTTTATCCTTTGAGATCAAGCAGCTGGATCTGCCCAGCGACAACAAGGCAGCCGTGTACGAGCGCATGATCTCCGAGCGCGATAACATTGCCGCTACCTATACGGCGGAGGGCAGTTCCGAGGCGCAGATCATCCGCAACACCACGGACAAGGAAGTGACCGTTATGCTGTCAGAGGCGGAGAAAGAGGCTGAAATCCTTATCGCCGAGGGCGAGGCAGAGTACATGCGGATTCTGTCGGAGGCGTACGCAGACGAATCCAAGACCGAGTTCTACTCCTTTGTACGCAGCCTTGACGCCCTGAAGGCGTCTATGAAAGGGGGCAACAAGACCGTAATATTATCTCCCGATTCTCCCATCGCGGAAATTTTTTACGGCAGATAAGTATAAAGCGGCTCTATTAGACCGCCCCGGATGTATAGCGTCATCCGGGGCGGTGTTGTATGCCTACCGGACTTTCTTGGTACTCCGGCGTATCTTACTGAAGAATATGTAATATATTCCGAAAAGGACCGTAGTGATCACCCATGTCAGCGGATAGCTGAAAATGATGGAGCGGACACCGGGAATGCGGGGCACGGCTGCCATGATCCAGACCACGCGGATCAAACATACGCCTGTCAGACATATCAGTGTAGGTATCCAGCAATCTCCCACCCCCCGCAGAGCGCCGGAGAGAATCTCAATGCAGATATAAGTTATATAGGTGGGCACCAAAAACCGTGTCATCTCCACCCCAATGCGCAATACCTCCGTGTCATCGGAAAAAAATGTATAAATCCCGCCGCAGGCCACATACAGAAAAGCGGACACTACCACTGTGGATACCACTGTCATACCCAGGCAGCTGCGAATCCCCTTTCTGACCCGGTCTATTTTTCCGGCGCCGTAGTTCTGCCCAACAAAAGTGGTAATGGCAATGCCGAAAGCACTGACGATCATCCAGAACACTACGTCCAGCTTGCCGTAAACGGTCCAGGCCGCCACCGTGTCTGTGCCCTCCCCATTGATGGCAGTCTGAATGATGATATTGGACAGGCTGTACATAACGGACTGCAGCCCGGCAGGAAAGCCTATACGGATGATCCGTTTAAACATCCGCCAGTCAAAGCCGATTTTTTTCAGCTCCAGATGATGCATGTCCTTTGTTCGCATTAATACCCATATCACCAGCACGGCGCTAAGCAGCTGGGACAATATTGTAGCCAGCGCCGCTCCCGCCACTCCCATACGCAATATTACCACCAGCACGATATCCAGCACAATATTTGTAAGGCAGCTGGCGATCAGGAAATACAGCGGACGGCGGGAATCCCCCACTGCCCTGAGAATACCCGAACCCACATTGTAGACCAGATTGCCCACCATGCCCAAAAAGTAAATCCGTATGTACATTGTAGCCGGTTCCAGCACATCGCCGGGTGTATCCATAGCCTGCAAGATCCAGGGAGCAGCCAGCAGGCCGCAGATCATCATGACCATGCCGCCCACAAGGCTGAACGCTATGGCAGTATGTACCGCATAGCCCACCATCTCTTCCCTTTTCGCGCCGTAATATTGAGAGATGATCACCGTGGCGCCGCTGGCCAATCCCACAAAAAAGCCCACCAGCAGATTGATAACCGTGCCTGTGCCGCCCCCCACTGCGGACAGCGCCTCCTTGCCTACAAATCGCCCCACGATCAGAGCGTCCGCCGCATTGTACAGCTGCTGAAAAAATGTTCCGAATAAAATCGGAAAGAAAAAGAGCAAAATCTGTTTCCAGATTACCCCCTCCGTTATCGCATTTTTTTCTGCCACTGCCGCCTGTGTATCCATAATACTCTACCGCCTCCAAAAAATCACAATATTCTTTCATCCAAGCCGGAAAAACCCGCATTGCTTTCTGATTCCCTGCCACTCAATGCACGAAACTATCCGGATTGATATACCATATATACAAACCGCTCCCGCCGTCCGTTCTGTTCCATCTCCACCGGCGGGAACCGAAATTCCCCTGCTCTATGCCCTCCGACAGGGGGCATCTGCTCTCTGAATCCTAATGTGCGGCACAAGTGCAGTGAAACACTGTTGTCCTCATGCACCAGCGCCTGTATCCTCTCAAATCCAAGCTGTTTTTGGGCATACTCCAAAACTCCCGCGCATACTTCCCCGGCCAGTCCCCGGCCCTGCCACTTACAGCCGATGACAAAACCCAGTTCGGGAAGTTCATAGCCTTCCCGGGCACTTAGTCCCGCCCGTCCCACCACGGCCCCACTGCGGCGGTCCAGCACCGTCCATACACCGTATTCATAAAATGAATACACCAGCCTGCGATAGTCTCTGACATAACGGCGCTCGGCCTCCGGGGTGGGATAGAGCCGCTCCGTGTACCGGGTAAGTTCCGGGGCCTGGTACATCTCCCAGAAACTGTCCACATCCTCCTCCACCGTCTCCCGGAGCCAGCAGCGCTCTGTGACAAGAATTTCCCATGGCAGATTATGACATCGCCTGTATACCCGTTCCAGATACTCGGTTTCCGTTTCCTCCGGCTCCTGCAGCGCATAGCGGGCATTGCCAAAATCTTCGTTCGCGTTATCAGGGTGAAGATATATCAGCACCGGCGGTTCCCTGCCGCTTTCCTCCGCCAAAGAGGAATACACTCCTGCATCGTCTGTGAGATACAATATCCCTTCCTCCTCTTCCGGCGAAAGAAGTCCCTGATTTTTTCTGTATTCCCACAGCTCTTCGGATAACATCACCTGACAATCGATACCTTCGTCCTTCAACTGCCTGCACAGCGACATCAGCGGAGCCAGTCTCTCCGCCCACTTCAGCGCTATCAGACATTTTTTCAGATAAAATACTCCCTGCTCGATCACCTGCTCCATCATTTCCTCTTTCCGGCACAGCGCGGATTGCCCCGCACTGTCATATAGCCCCTCCCAAAGCATATTGTTGCAAAAAAGCTTTACGTGCGGGAATTTTTAGGCTATCATTATAGACAGGGCAGTTGACATCAATATCTTTATCTCTGCCCTCTCTGAACATTATAACAAAAATTTACTCAGAAAGGTAGAAAATTATGGCACAGAATCCTATTGTAACGATTACCATGGAAGACGGCGGCGTAATCAAGGCCGAATTGTTCCCCGAGAACGCTCCCAACACAGTGAATAACTTTATCAGTCTGATCCAGAAGAAATTCTATGACGGGCTGATCTTTCACAGAGTCATCAAGGGCTTTATGATTCAGGGCGGTTGCCCTGAGGGCAGCGGCATGGGTGATCCCGGCTACAGCATTAAGGGAGAATTTTCCCAGAACGGATTTTCCAACGACTTAAAACATACGCCTGGCGTACTGTCCATGGCCAGAAGCATGATGCCCGACTCCGCGGGATCACAGTTTTTTATCATGCATAAAAACGCACCTCACTTAGACGGCGCATATGCGGCTTTCGGAAAAGTGACCGAGGGCATGGACGTGGTAAACCGCATTGCGGAAACCTCCACCGACAGCGCTTCTGACAGGCCCTATGAAAATCAAGTGATGAAGAGCGTGACCGTGGATACTTTCGGCGTGACGTACCCGGAACCCGAAAAGCTGTAAATGTATGCGGTTGTTCATATTTTGTTTACAAAACCTTCAATTTTTTTTCAAATCCTCATAATGATTTGGACATTTCTATCCCATATACTAGTATCAAACAAAGGAAGAACACCGCTAAATACAGTTATCTGTTCATTAATAAAACTTTTTCATAATAATGCCAAGGGAAGCGATTCCCTTGGCATCCTCCCTTTTATGGGGATTTCCTATCGGTTTTCATTTATATATACCTGCACGCGTCTGTTGATGACCTCGGCCGCCTCCCTGGCGGTTTTATCCCCCTCCATATAAGCCTGCGCCTCCTCCCAGATAATATTCAGCAGTTGAAAATCCGCATCTGAAGCAGGAACACAGCTCTCCAAAAATCGCTTACAATCATGCAGCACCGTAGTTCCGTCATCCCTTATCTGCAGAGGATTTCCATGCCAGAGAGCGTCCACATCCTCCCCGTAGATCTCCTTTTCCTGAGGCGTCAGATACTGTATGTCTTCCAGGCACAGTTTTCGCACCGAAAGCCTCTGGTTAAATTGTGCCTGGACATTCTGTATTTTTTCGCTCAGAAGGCATTCCAGATAGATGCCCGCCTTCTCCGGATCTGCATTGCGGTTTACCACTACTACGCCGTCGCACTGCAGATAATTGCCGTTTCCGCTTTCCGTTGGATATCCTACATGGTGTACGTCCTCTCCGTACATGTCATAGGTTTCGATCATACTGGACACAGAGCGCCAGGAGCCGTCCGTGGTCGCCAGAGCGCCGCCGACTCCCAGCCCCAATTCGCCGTCGCCGTCTTTTCTACCGTACAGTTTGGCACATTCCAAAATTTTAAGAAACCGTTCATCCTCAAAATGGCATTCGCCGGTTTCCCCATCAACCAGAAAGGAATCCTCCAGACTGTATTCTATCATAATATTTATGCATGCCTGGGGATAATAGCCAGAAAATGCCTGCACAAACATGCCGGTGAAATCCCCTGTATCCATCAGTTCCAGTACGTCGTCCACCGTCCAGGTGTCTCCGGGCCATACATCGTCTTTGACCATCAGACTATGAACTTCTATTTCCGGTGGAATGCCCACCAGCGTATCGGAGACAGTGCCTGTTTCCAGCACCCCGGGTATCACCTGGTCCAAAAGTTCCTGAGGCAGCAGCGCCCGTAGATCCATCAGCGCATTGTTTTGCTGTAGCAGTTTCATATCCTCCAGAGATACGTACAGGATATCCGGGCCGCCTCCCGTCATGATCTGTGTTATGATCTGTGTGCGGTATTCTTCCGCGTCTCTGTTTCCCCGATTTTCATAGTCAAAATGGCATCCCGGGTTTTTCCTCTCCACCCTGGCCGCCGCAGTCCGTACCCTGCCTGCTGTCTCCTCGGCCAGACTGACAATCCGCACCGCCTCCGCCGTCTCCTGCCTCTCCCTGGTCAGTATCAGTGCCCAATCTTCTTCCTCCTCCTCAATATTCCCCCACATGCGAAGTACAGGCACGCCGTCTTTACGAAAAGTCATGGCGGTGTCCATCACATTGTCCACACCGTTTTCCCGTAGCCCAAACACGGTTTTTCTCTCCCCGGAAACAACATTCCACCTCACGATGCTGTCGGGAAGTCCATAGTATAAGTCGTTTCCCTGCATCCCGTAGAGCCTGAATATTTCTCCTGCTTTCAGTTCCGCCAGGGTCACGGCCCTTTTTTCCTCCAGATCAAACCACAGGATACGGCTGCTTTCCCGGCTGCTTACAGGGAAAAGCAGCTCGCCCTCCTCCGTCCGGATCGGATCGCCAAACTGCTCCTTCTCCCCCAGAGTCTCTTCCAGCAGCAGCTCGCCCTCCCGGTTCAGAACACACAGAGACTGGTAGGGCCGCTCTCCCGACTGTCTCCGGGCATACAGATTACCGGCTCCGTCACAGATACAGTCTCCCACCACAATACTGCTGCCACCCTCCGTCAGCAGTTCTCTCTCCCGATAGACCGGTAATACATCCACAATCTTTGGGGGGGCTCCGTCAAGCCGCGTATAGATCATTTCATTTTTGTCAAAATAAATACCGTCGCTCTTTTCCTCATCAAAGTGAAAAGATACTCTCTGCAATACCAGCGTACCGTCCGCCATTACGCAGCCGTTCCACAGATAGGAACCCTCCGTATCTGCCAGACCCAGCCTCTCCGGCGTCAGTTCCGTCAGACTGCTCTCACCGGTTTCCAGATCGCAGCACTCCAAATACCACAAAGAAATATCGCCGGAATCGCTCAGGAAACTACGAAGCCTGTATGCGCTCATATCGTATATACCCAATTCCTTGGGCCACCCGTATTCTTTGTTGTCCGTGGGAATCTCTCTGTGGGTCACAGGTATATATTCCTCCACCCACAGCCCTTGCTCCTCCTCCGTCTGCCCGTTCACTGCAAATCCGACGGTTTCCCAACAGGGGGCTTTCACGGCGGTGTTTTCCTGCCCCGTGCCGCCGCAGGTGGTCAGCCCCAACAGTCCGGCCGTGATAAGGAGACCGGCAGCGCGTATCCATTTTGCGTATACGTTCCATGAAGACATTCTCAACCCTCCTGCGTTATATGATATTCCGCCTACCATATGGGCTTATTGTGAACGCCTGTCCCGAAAAGGCCTTCTGCAATGTCCGTCAAATAGCCGCGGCGGTTCTGCCCAAATACCGGCAAAAAAATTCAGGTGAGACGTATACCCGCTCACCTGAATCCAATATAGCATTTTAAAAACCGCGCTACAACCGCCTTAAAGAAACCTTAAAGACCGTTAAAAAAATCTTAAACTTATCAAGCCTCTGTCTTATGCCTGTCCTACAGACCCGAACAGCTCCATCTTCTCTTTCACGGTAGCTTTGATGGCTTCCGCTCCGGGAGCCAGCAGCTTACGGGGATCAAAGCCCTTGCCCTGCAGATCTTTTCCCTCTTCCACATACTTTCTGGTAGCTGCGGCAAACGCCAGCTGGCACTCGGTATTTACGTTGATCTTGGCAACGCCCAGAGAGATGGCTTTCTTGATCATATCGGCGGGAATGCCTGTGCCGCCATGCAGTACCAGAGGCATCTCTCCGGTCTTCTGCTGAACCGCGTCCAACGTCTCAAAGCTCAGACCCTTCCAGTTCTCGGGATATTTGCCATGGATATTGCCGATACCTGCCGCCAGGAAATCGATACCCAGATCGGCGATGGCTTTGCACTCGTCGGGATCTGCACACTCGCCCATACCCACAACGCCGTCTTCCTCGCCGCCGATGGAACCTACCTCCGCCTCAATGGACAGACCCTTGTCATGAGCCGCTTTCACCAGCTCCGTGGTCTTGGCCACGTTCTCATCGATGGCATAGTGGGAACCGTCAAACATGATGGAGGAGAAACCTGCCTCAATACACTTGTAGCAGCCTTCAAAAGAGCCATGATCCAGATGTAACGCTACGGGAACCGTGATATTTAAATCCTGTAACAAGCCGTTTACCATACCCACCACGGCATGGTATCCGCCCATGTACTTGCCTGCGCCCTCGGACACGCCCAGAATAACAGGGCTGTTTAACTCCTGCGCCGTGAGCAGAATGGACTTTGTCCACTCCAGGTTATTGATGTTAAACTGGCCTACGGCATAATGGCCGGCCTTTGCCTTTTTCAGCATCTCAGTTGCGGAAACTAACATAATATCTACCTCCATATATAGTTTATTTCGTATGACAGCCGCCCCGACAGGGCAATGCAGCCAACGACCCTCTAATGGAAGTATAAACTATTTTCCCTCAAAATGGAATATATTTGTTAAATATTCATCGAAAATATTTGCCGTCAGGTCCTTTTCACCCTCATAGTGATGGCTTTATGACGATTACGAATATCAACCTTCTCATGGCTGCCGCCATATTCCCCGTCCAGCGTCCAAGCCACAGGGGTTTTGCTCTCCACGGTTAAGCGGCCCGTGCGGAAATAGAGCATACAGTCCGCATTGATATCCCTGTTCAGCAAAGAGGCTATCAGAGCATTGAGTTCTATAGGGTTTCCCGGTCTGCGGATAAGCGTCACTTCAAAGACACCGTCGTCCAGCACAACATTCTTGCCTGTGATCTGTTTAAATCCCCCCACGGATATGGAATTGGTTATCATCCCAAAAATAAACTCGTCTTCCACCACCCTGCCATCATAACTCACTTTAAGAGGATAACTCCGGATCGAGGACAGACGTTTGACTCCCTCCAGTAGATAGGCCATATGTCCCAAAACGTTTTTCACATTCTGGTCAGTCTCATAGGACACCTCGGTAAACAGGCCGAAAGCCGCGATATATACAAACACGTCCTCATTAAAAGCGCCCACATCACAGGGAAAATCCCTCCCGGTCACAGCGATCTCCGCCGCGCGCAGCATATTTTTGGGTAGATGCAGGCTGATTCCGAAGTCATTGGTGCTGCCTGCCGGAATATAGGCTATAGGGGTATTCTTCCCACTGGCAAGCATGCCGGTAACCACTTCGTCCAGAGTGCCGTCCCCACCGCTGCACACCACCAGCTCCGTCTCGGGAGAGCGGCTTTTCACATAGTTGCTTGCATCCCCTCTCCTGGTGGTAGGGCGCACCGTGGTCTCATAGCCGCCCAGCTCCAATCTCTCCAGTATATCGGACAATTTATTGCGGATCAAGGCCTTGCCGGCCTTGGGATTATATATAAACAGAGCCCTTTTTTTCATGATACTCCTCCAGCCGCCCGTTGGGGCGGACATTTAGCAGAAAACGCCTGACCGGCGCTTGGCAGTTGCCCTGCCGATTGTACCAATCAGACGTGTTTCCAGTACCGGGATAACCTGAATGCGAATTTACTCCGCATTGTACAGGTATTTTTCAATGGCGTCCACAGCCTCATCCTCATCCGTGCCATCCGCCGTGACGATCACCTGATCGCCGCTCACCAGGCCCAGGCTCATCATTCCCATGATGCTCTTGGCATTGACTTTTTTACCCGTAGATTCCAGATAGATCCTGCTCTCAAATTTGCTTGCCACCTGCACAAGCATTGCCACAGGCCGGGCCTCCAACCCATTGCGCAACTTGATTTCCACCGTTGATCTTTTCATATTCTCCTCCTTGAAGCCTATGCTACTTTATCCTCTCACCTTTTCCGCCAACTCGCTGAGTTTGCGAAGTCTGTGATTTACTCCCGACTTTCCCACCGGCGGTTCCAGCCTCTCCCCCAATTCTTTAAGAGGCGCATCCGGATATTCCAGCCGCGCCTGAGCCATGTCCCGCAGCGCGGGCGGAAGTTTTTGAAACCCATAATGGTCCCGCAGATACACAATGTCCTCAATCTGCCTGTTGGCAGCATTTACCGTCTTGGTGATATTGGCCGTCTCGCAGTTAACCCTTCTGTTGATGGAGTTGCGCATCTCTTTCAGTATACGCAGATTCTCCAGATTCATCAGCGCCACATGAGCCCCCATCACATTCAGCAGGTCTACAATACCTGCCCCCTCCTTGATATAAACCACATAATATTTCTTGCGGAGTACAGTCTTTGCCTCTATGTCAAATCCCCGCAGCACCTCTCTGAGCTGCCTTGCCTTGATCTCTTTTGTGCACACAAACTCCAGATGATATCCCTTCTGCGGATCGCTTATAGAACCTATACACAAAAAAGCTCCCCGCAAAAATGCTCTGCGGCAACAGGACTTTTCCAGAAATCTTGCGTCCACGGTTCCCTGCAAATCCCCAAAATCCCGGTAAAGATCCTGCATTTCCTTCTCCGAGATCCCCACATTCTTATTTATATTATATGTTTTTTCCAATAATGTAAAGCATTTTCTTAAGACAACTTCATTTTCTAACTGAAAGCCAACGGTATACAGACCCTGTCTGTCCCTTCCGTATTGGCCGGCAAAACTCATCATCGCGGCCAATTCAGCCATCCGGCAGTGCCTTGCCGCGCCCATATGTCCGGCCAGCTCTCCTTTTACCTCCTTGGAAAAAGACATGCCCTTATTCATTCTTCACATCCCGGTGATACAGAGTTACACCGTAGCCTCCCTGATCTTTCAGCCGCGCGAAAAGGCGGTTTGACAGCGTTACGCTGCGATGCTTTCCCCCGGTACAGCCTATGGCGATCACCAGCCGGTATTTACCTTCCTTCACATAGTTGGGTATCAGAAACTTCACCATATCCGTCAACTTGTCCATAAATATGTGGGATTCCTCAAACCCCATCACATATTCCTGAACTTCCCGTTCATTGCCGGTCTTGTGCTTTAGCTGGTCTATATAGTAAGGATTGGGTAAAAAACGCACGTCAAACACCAGGTCCGCATCGGCGGGAATACCGTTTTTAAACCCAAATGACATTACCGTCACCATCAGGCTGTTGTATTCCTCATTATTAATAAATATACGATCCAGTTCTTCTTTCAGCTCTCTGGTCAGCAGGCTGGTAGTGTCGATCACATAGTCCGCCTGTGTGCGGATCTTTTCCAGTACTTTGCGCTCCCGGCGCACTCCGTCCAGAGTACGTCCCTCCACCGCCAGAGGATGCAGCCGTCTGCTCTCCTTGTAGCGCTTGATCAGCACATCATCCCCCGCCTCCATAAACAGGATTTCCACGTTGTATTTCCGATCCTTGAGCTCCTGCAGTACCTTAGTTGCGTCCTCAAAACTCTGATCCGCCCGCACGTCCAGGCCCAGCGCGACCTTGGTGATCTCGCTGCCAGGCATGGTGATCAGTTCCGCAAACTTGCGCACCAGCGTCACAGGCAGGTTATCCACACAGTAGTAACCCGCATCCTCAAGCATTTTCAGCGCGGTACGCTTACCGCCGCCGCTCATTCCCGTCACTACCACAAAGCGCATCTTTTGTCTGCTCCTTCCTCACCTATCACATAGCTGCTCTATGTTTCTCCTCGTTTAGCCACTGTATCATTCCACATATATCACTTCTGTCTCCAGATCCACGCCAAAACACGCTTTAACCCTCTCCTGCACATGGGCAATCAGATCTTTTACGTCCTCACAGGTGGCTTTTCCCATATTGACAATAAAACCGCAATGTTTATCCGACACCCTCGCACCGCCGATCTGGTAGCCCCGAAGACCCGATTTCATGATCAGCTCTCCGGCAAAGTATCCCTCCGGTCTCTTAAACACGCTGCCTGCGCTGGGATATTCCAGCGGCTGCTTTTCCCGCCTTTTAGCGGCCAGCTCCTTCATCTTTTCGGAGATAGTCTCCCGCTCTCCCCGCGCCAGTCTCAGCGTCACCTCCACCACCGTAAAGGGCTGTCCTTTGATGGCGCTGGTTCTGTAGCCGAACTCCATAGTCGCATTGTCCAGCTCCAGCACATTGCCCTGGCGGTCCACTACCTTGACCATATCTGCCACCTGGGATATCTCCCCTCCGTAGGCCCCCGCGTTCATGATCACGCCGCCGCCTATGGTTCCGGGTATGCCGGAGGCAAACTCCAAACCCGTCAGACTGTGTTCACAGGCCGTCTGGGCCACCTGAGACATCAACGCTCCCGCCTGAACGATCATGCGCTCTCCCTGCACCTGTATCTGCTGCATCCGTGAGCCCACATGCAGCACCACGCCTGCATACCCTCTGTCACTGACCAGCAGATTGCTGCCGTTTCCCAGAATCAGGCAGGGCTGCTCCACCATCTGCAGATACCGTTGAAGATGGGTGAGCTGCTCCATACTCTCAATCTCCACAAAGCAATCCGCCTCTCCCCCGATCCGGAAAGTGGTGTGCCTGCTCATCGGCTCTCCCAAAAGGATATTTTCCCGGGGTACATAGCTCTCCAGGGTCTGCAACACTGTATTACTAATCATTCCGACTCCTATCTGTCCGCCTTGGCGGTGTTATTCATTCAAGATCAATCCTGCCGCGCCAAAAATACCGGCGTCATTGCCCAGCGTGGCCAGGGCAAACTCCGCGTTCCTACAGCCGTGAAAAACATATTTTTCATAGGCGGGCCGGATATAATCGAACAGAACGGTCCCCGCCTTGGACACGCCGCCGCCGATGACAAATACCTCGGGATTGACTACGGCAGCTACGGCTGCCAGCCCCTTTCCCAGATATTCTCCGAAACGCTCGGCAATCTGAACCGCCACCCGGTCTCCCGCCTTCACCGCGTCCCACACGGCTTTGGCAGACAGTTCGCCGCCGCGCAGTACGCTGGGCTCCTGATCCTGCGCCAGACGCCGTCTGGCCAGGCGCACCACCCCTGTGGCGGAGGCGTACTGTTCCAGACAGCCGTGGTTCTCACAGCCGCAGGACTCGGTCTCCTCATCCTCGATATGGATATGCCCGATCTCTCCGCCCGCGCCGGTGGCACCCGTCAAAATGCTGCCGTTTACGATGATACCGCCACCCACACCGGTACCCAGAGTCACGGCCACGATGTTGTCGTGGCCTTTTCCGCCCCCCTGCCACATCTCTCCAAAAGCGGCAACATTGGCGTCATTGGCGGCTTTCACCGGAAGATCCAGATAGGAACCCAACACCTGAGAGATATTGATAACATCCCATCCCAGGTTTACGGCTTTGTAGATGGTTCCCTCATCGTCCACAGGTCCGGGAGCGCCTACGCCCACGCCCTGGATATCGGAACTGTCTATATTCATAGACGTCATTTTATCCCGGATGCTAGCGGCGATATCCGGCAGGATATGACACCCCTGCTCCCGCTTTACTGTGGGGATCTCCCATTTTTCCAGTACCCTTCCTTCCCGGTCAAACAGTCCCAGCTTGACCGTAGTGCCCCCTATATCCACTCCGACGGCGTATTTTTTCATCCTGGCCCTCCCTATTTCAATATACGTGTTCTGTTTTATTTTATGCATGAATAAGACTAGTCGTCCTCTTCTCTTCTTTTTGCCAGAGAGTTCTGTACCCGGGTATACAGTTCCTGCGCCGCGTTATATCCCATCTTCTTCTGACGGTGGTTGACGGCCGCGGTCTCACAGATGATTGCCAGGTTACGGCCCGGACGGATGGGAATATTGTGACACACGATCTTGTTGCCCAGATATTCGGTATAGCTCTCCTCCAGCCCCAGGCGGTCATACTCCTTCTCCTTGTCCCAGTCCTCCAGCCGGATCACCAGGTCTATAGACTGGGTCTCTCTCACGGAGGAGGCGCCAAACATGGCCTTGATATCCACGATGCCGATACCCCGCAGCTCGATAAAATGCTTGGTGATATCCGGAGCGCTGCCGATCAGGGTGTCGTCGCTGACCTTGCGCAGCTCCACCACATCATCCGTCACCAGACGGTGTCCGCGCTTAACCAGTTCCAGGGCCGCCTCCGATTTACCGATACCGCTCTCGCCGGTGATCAGCACACCCTCTCCGTATACGTCCACCAGCACGCCGTGCACGGAGATGCAGGGAGCCAGTTTCACATTGAGCCAGCGTATGGACTCCGCCATAAAGGAGGATGTGGACTTTTTGGTGGACAGTATGGGAATCTTGTGTTCCAGCGCATACTGCATGAACAGTTGGTCCGGCTGCAGTTCCCGGGAAAAGACTATGGCCGGGATATCATAAGAAAACAGTTTGTCATAGACCTCCCGCTTGCGTGTCTCCTCCAGCCCCTCCAGATAGGTGTACTCCACAAATCCGATGATCTGCAGTCTGGAGGCGTCAAAATGCTCAAAGTATCCTGCCAGCTGAAGAGCGGGACGGTTGATGTCGGGCTGGGTGATCTTTTTCTTGTTCAGTTCCAGCTCCGGCGTCAGATTTTCCAGTTTCATTTTCTCGATCAGACGATTCAGACTTACACTAGCCATAGTAATCCTTTCCGCAAATACCGCAATTTTTGTAATTCAATAACAATATAGCACATCCGCTGTTTTTATTCAATGAGAGAATCCCGGCTTGTTGTTTATCTACTTGACATAGCTGAATGTCACCGACAATGTCTCTATATTCCCCAGAGTTTCCCCGTCCAGAACGCAGGCCGTCAGATCCAGGCCGCTGTGTTCCCGGACACGCACTCCCGGATGTCCCTGTTGTACCTGACCGACCCATGCGTTATACAGGTTGACTCTGGTAGTGTTGCCGTCATCGCTGCAGGTGTAGGGCTGTCCCCTGAGTTCATAGGGTTCTCCGTTTATCAGTATTTCCTGTATGTCTATACAATAGCCCGGAAAAAGTTTCTCCCCGTTGGCTATGGCCAGCGCGCTGAACGCTACGCCCTGTGCGTGTCCGCCGCTGACGCCGGTAAAGTCAAGGGCTGCCGTATACGTTCCTTCCCCGGTGACTTCCACATCCGTTGCCGCAATGCCGGCAGTAGCGGAAAACGGGGCATATGTATCTCCTACGCTGTACTGAACGCTCCAGTCCCCGCTGCCATACATGATCCATGCCAGAGCCGTGTCGTCGTCCACGCCCACACCGTCCCCGGCATTGCCGTAGTCCGCGTCCATCTCCCTCCGTGCCTGGGCCGTCACATCTTCTCTGGATCTGTCGGCCTCTGTGTCCCGGCTGTGCCCGGTATACAGTTCCGCGATCTCCGGGGAAACGATCTTACAGTCGATGCGGCTATACAGATTGTTGCAGTCCCAAAGCACAGGGCAGTAACCGTACAGATCGCAGTTGTTTAAAAGGTTGCGCACATAATCCCCGGTGTTATCCTTGGGTTCCGACACATTATCCTTCATCCGCACACCGTATTCCCCGATGATCACACCATATCCCTTATCCGTAAAACTCTTCATCAGAGCCAGTGTATCATTCATCGTATCGTACTCCTGTCTGGTCCCCCATGCGGCAATGCTGGAGTTGATACAATAGCCGCTGGGCTCATAGTAATGTACAGAGATCAGCAGTTTATTCTCCGCCGTATCCTCGGGCATTTTGAATCTGCTGTTACAGGTTCCCTTGATATCTGTATTAAATCCCGCAATCAGCAGAAAACGCTGAGAATTGTTGCCACCCAACCCTCGTATCGTATCTACAAACGCTTGATTGATCCTGTTTGCCACGGTATAGCAGTCGGAGTCCGAGAGCGTTCCCGAATCCGTAGCTATATCCGTATCGTTCAGTCTGTGCCCCAGTTCTTCATTGCCGGACTCAAAGATCACATAATCGGAATACTCCTTAAATCGCTCTCCAATCTGGGTCCACATGGCTTTGTACAGCTCCATGGCGCCGTCTCTGGTCTCCTGGCTGGCGGAGCCGAACATTCCCCACCAGCCGCCGTCCCAGTGATCGTTGATGATCACATACATTCCGGCGTTCCGGGCATACCTTACGATCTCCTCCACACGGTCCAGATAAGCTTTGTCTATGGTGTAGTCTCCGGTCTCAAAATTCATGGCGTTGGTCCAGGCTACCGGAAGGCGCAGCGTATCAAAGCCCGCTGCCTTCATACCGTCCAGCATTTCCTGCGTGGTCACAGGCTGTCCCCAGCAGGTCTCATATTCCGTGGGGCGCGCCCCGGTGCCCAGCCATATCCTGCCGTAGGCCTCCATGGTATTGCCCAGATTGATACCGTTGCCCATAAGTTCCGTCACTTCCAAAGCGGTAAGCCCCTCCCGCAGGGAACCGTCATCGGCGTTATCACCCGCGGCCACCGCATTTTGCCCATTCTGTTCCGTGCCGTTTTCTTCCGCTGCCGTGGACTCCTCCACCGTTTCGGTCTCCTCCGTTTCGGACGATCCCTCTGCTGTGACGGATTCCGCCGCGGAAGTCTGCCCTGCCTCAGGTGAAGACGGATTCCCGCTATTTCCGCAGGCCGTAATCCCCAACGTCACTGCCAGCAGCACCGCCGCTGCCGTCCAGTCTTTTCTCATACCAACTTTTTTCCTCATATCTCCCGACCTTTCCCCTCATTACGATACTTGATTCTCCTTCTCATCAGCAAAAAGACCTTTTTGCCGAAAGACGCCGCCGTATATATCATAAATAGCGCTATTGCCGAAAGAACTGATAAATCTGCTCCGCCACATTCCCGGGTATCTCCGGCACCTGCATCAGTTCTTCCACCTGAGCGGCTTTTATCTCCTCCAGAGACTTAAAGTATCGCATCAGCGCCTTACGCCTTGTGGGTCCCACTCCGGGTATATCGTCCAGTTGAGATTTAACTTGAGCCTTACTGCGCAGGGAGCGATGATACTCGATGGCAAAGCGATGGGCCTCGTCCTGTATCCTGGTGATTAGCTTAAAGCCCTCGCTGCGGGTGTCAATGGGAATCTCCACATTGTTGTAATACAAACCTCTGGTGCGGTGGTTGTCGTCCTTTACCATACCGCATACCGGGATATGAACCCCCAGTTCCTCCAGCACGGACAGCGCGATATTGACCTGGCCCCTGCCGCCGTCCATGAGCAGCAGATCCGGGAATTTGGTAAAGCTGCCGTATTTCTGGTCCATATTTCGCTGTGTCAGATCCCTGCTCTCCTCCAGCCCATGCACCAGACGGCGGGTCAGCACTTCCTTCATACATGCGTAGTCATCCGGCCCTGCCACGGTCTTGATGCGGAACTTGCGGTAGTCGCTGCGTTTGGGCTTACCCTTTTCATACACCACCATGGAACCCACATTCTCAAACCCGCTGATATTGGAAATATCAAATGCTTCCATGCGGTCCACGCAGGACAGACCCAGCCAGCCGGCGATCTCCTTTACCGCGCCTATGGTGCGCCCCTCCTCGCGCTTGAGTTTTTCCTTGTCCTGGTTCAGTATCAGCTTGGCGTTCTGAGCCGCCAGCTCCACCAGTTTTTCCTTGCTGCCGATCTTGGGTACGCGGATACGCACCCGGGAACCCTTGCGCTCCGACAACCATTTTTCCACCAGTTCGCTGTCCGTGATCTCATACTGCAGCATCAGTTCCCGGGGAATAAACGGAGTGCCCGCGTAAAACTGTTTCACAAATCCTTCCAGAATTTCTTCTTTTGCCGCGCCCGACACGTGTGTCATATAGTAATGTTCCCGGCCGATCAGCTTACCGTCACGCACAAAAAAAACCTGTACCACCGCGTCTGTCTCATCCCGGTACAGCGCTATGATATCCTTGTCATCCAGGGCGCTGTCTGTGATCTTCTGTTTCTGGGACACGGATTTCACGCTGGTATACAGATCCCTGTAGCGCGCCGCCTCCTCAAAGTTCATCTCTTCAGCAGCCGCCTTCATTTTCTCATCCAAATCCCTGAGAATCTTGTTATAGTTGCCGTTTAAAAACTCCAGCGCCTGTCCCAGCTGTTGCCGGTATTGTTCTTTATCTATATATCCCTGGCAGGGCGCCATGCATTGCTTGATATGGTAGTTCAGGCATGGACGCTCATTGCCGATATCTCTGGGCAGACTGCGGTTACAGGTCCGCAGACAGAACAACTTGTTCAACAGTTCAATGGTATCCTTCACCGCGGCAGCGCTGGTATAAGGCCCATAATAGCGGGATTTGTCCTTTTTCATCTGTCTGGAAAACAGAATGCGGGGGAAGTCCTCCCCCATAGTCACCTTAATATAAGGATAAGTCTTATCATCCTTCAGCAGAGTATTATACTTGGGAGAATGTTCCTTGATCAGATTATTCTCCAATACCAGAGCCTCAAGCTCCGAGTCCGTGACAATATACTCAAAACGGGCGATCAGCGTCACCATCTTGTCGATCATGGGACCTCTGCCTATATTCTCCCGAAAATAGGATCGCACGCGATTGTGGAGATTTACCGCCTTGCCCACATACAAGATCGTGTCCGCGGCGTCTCTCATAATATAAACTCCCGGTTTGCCCGGGAGTTTTTTCAGTTCTTCTTCAAAATCAAAAGTCATGGGATACGGACCTCATTCTCGCTCTTCTTTACAGGCTGCCGCCGGAGAAACGCCCCGTTGCTCCTGTGGACGATGTTTCCTGCCGCTCCTCTGGCTGCTCTGCTCCCGGCTCCTGTCCGGGAACCGTGGGGGGATCAGGTAATGTGACTTCCGGCGGCGATGCGGGCTCATCTTCTGCCGTCTCTCCGTCTGAGCTGTGGGAAGTCTCGTCTGTTACGGTTATATCAACGGAGCCATAAGCAGACTTTTTCTCCTGTGCCTTGGAATCTTCTTCCGCTTCCTTGGGTTCGGGCAGACCCTTCTCCCGGCGGAAGATCTCCATAAATTCCTTGCCGGTGATGGTCTCTTTCTCGATCAGATATTCGGCCAGTTTATCCATCAGCTCCCGGTTATCCCTGAGCAGTTCCAGAGCTTTCTCATAGCTCTCCTTTAGGATCGCCACCACTTCGGCGTCAATATCCGCCGCGGTAGTGTCACTGCAGTTCAGCGTAGCCGTACCGTCCAGATATTTGTTCTGCACCGAAGCCAGCCCGATCAGGCCAAACTTCTTGCTCATGCCATACTCCGTTACCATAGCCTTGGCGATATTGGTGGCCTTCTCGATATCGTTGGCTGCGCCTGTGGTGACGGTGTCAAACACAATCTCCTCAGCGGCCCGGCCACCCACCAAACCTACCAGCATATCCCGCAGCTCCGCCTCGGTGTTCAGATATTTTTCCTCCTCGGGCACATGCATCACATAGCCCAGCGCCCCCATGGTGCGGGGCACAATGGTGATCTTCTGCACCGGCTCGGAATTCTTCTGCAAGGCGCTGATCAGCGCATGCCCCACCTCATGGTAGGATACGATACGCCGTTCCTCCTTGCTCATGATGCGGTCCTTTTTCTCCTTGCCCACCAGCACCTGCTCCACCGCGTTGAACAGATCCTTCTGACACACATACTCCCTGTTTTCCTTGACCGCGTTGATGGCAGCCTCATTGATCATATTGGCCAGATCCGAACCCACGGCTCCGCTGGTGGCCAGAGCGATGGCGTCCAGATCCACCGTCTCATCCATCTTCACATCCTTGGAATGCACTTTCAGGATATCCACCCGGCCTTTCAGATCCGGTTTATCCACGATGATCCGGCGGTCAAAACGACCGGGGCGCAGCAGCGCCTTATCCAATATCTCCGGGCGGTTGGTGGCCGCAAGGATCAGGATACCCTTGGAACTGTCAAAACCGTCCATCTCCGACAGCAGCTGGTTCAGCGTCTGTTCCCGCTCCTCATTGCCGCCGCCATACTTGGAGTCACGGCTGCGGCCGATGGCATCGATCTCGTCTATAAAAATAATACAGGGGGCATTTTTGGTGGCCTCCTTAAACAGGTCACGCACACGGCTGGCACCCACGCCCACATACAGCTCAATAAAATCGGAACCTGTCAAGGAGAAAAACGGTACATGGGCCTCCCCGGCTACGGCCTTGGCCAGCAGGGTCTTACCCGTTCCGGGAGGGCCTACCAGCAGAGCGCCCTTGGGCAGCCTGGCACCGATCTTGGCATATCTTCCGGGATTGTGGAGAAAGTCCACCACCTCCACCAGGGACTCCTTGGCCTCGTCCTCCCCCGCCACATCGGCAAAGGTCACGCCGGTCTCTTTCTGCACATAGACTTTGGCGTTGCTCTTGCCCACGCCCATGGGGCCGCCGCTGCCGCCCATCCTTCTGAACAGAAAACCCAGCAGTATCCACATCAATATAAGAGGCAGCACCAGCGTCACCAGGATCTGCATGATCCACTCACCCACACTGGTGGAAACGCCGTATACTTCCACCCCATGCTCCAACGCTCTCTGGGTAACAGTCTCCGTGTTCTCGATCTGCAGGGTCTGGTATTCCACCTTCACCGGCTGCATGCTATAGAAATCGAACAGTCTGGGGGTGGAATCCTCCACGCCGTCCTTAAGCGTAAAACAGACCGTCTCTCCGCTGAGTTTCACGGTCTCGATCTGATCCGCTTCCATCCTCTCCACAAAAGTGGAGTAAGGCACTTCGGTCACATTGCCGCCCTTACCAAAAAATATGGCCCACAGCATACTGACAAAAAGCAGACTCATCAACACAAATACCAGGACCATCATTATACTGGGACGCGGGGGTTTCTGATTGTTGCCGCCGTTGCCTCCCGGCCCCGTATTGCCGCCCGAGCCGCCGTTATTATAATTATCCATCTGATTACCTGTAAATCCCTTTCCATTAAATGATTAGGTTGCACCCATGTTAATTCATATGTTTACTATTATAGAGATTCCCCAAACATAAATCAATAGTCGAACTCTAAAAGATTTATAAAGATTTCCAGCAAACATAAGGGCAGCAGAGCCTTTAAACTCCGCTGCCCTACCGTTTTTCATTTAAATATACCTGCACCCTGTTCTGGATGATCCGGGCCGTCTGCCTCACGTCTTTATCCCCGGCAAAGTAGGCGGCCTCCTCCCGGACGATGGCTATTTGTAGGCGATTGCAAATCGCCTTTCACTTGCGGAGAAAGTTTCACAAACGTCTGGATGGCTATTTGCGTATATGCGTATATATCTCTGTAAAATCTCCATGGGGATCTGAAGAATAGTAGCAATTTGCAGTCTGACAATGGCTTATATCAAAAACATCGTAAACCAGGCGATGAATCTCACAATTCGTATGTTCCGCACATGCCATAACAAATTGTGTCAGCAACAATTTGTCAGCCGTATACCGTTCTACCCGCGTCCCACAAAAAGGACATGCCTCATAGTTTACCGCCGCCTCCACAGAATGAATACTTTGCAGGCCAAGGCCTAAACACAAGCCAACCGCTAACACTACCCTTTTCACAGCCTTACTCATCCCAAATTTCCTCCTCGTATTTTGTTTTCAGCTATAGTTATATATCTTTACAATTCCTCCAGATATAAGCCGACTCTGTTTTGAATCTTCTCCACCGTCTCCTCAAGCGTCGCATCCCCCGAAAAATACATTCCCACTTCTTCATGGAGAATCAGGCGTATCGGACTGCTGCCGCTTATTAGGGCAGAATCCCGGTAGACTGCTCGGTCTATCAGGCTGCGCATTATGCCAAGATCTTCCTGCGTCGGCTCGCCATATCCCGTCTGATAGTTAAATTCCGTATCCGTTCCATTATAAGAGGACGAGAAAAATCGTTCCAGACTATCCTTCCTCACCGGAAATTCCCAGTCGATACTGTCCTGCATATCACGGGAGAGCAGATATGCCAGAAAATCCCATGCGCCCTCCTTATTTTCCGAGGCGCTGTTCATAACAAATACATCTGTTGGATAGAATTGATTCTCCGCCCCGTTCCAGCCCGGATTCCCCAGCCACAACGCGTTTCTGTTCTTATAGGCCAGAAACATGTTCGTACTGTTAATATGTGCCCGAATCAAGATCTCATCTTCTGTTCCCTCCGATTCCCACTGCGCGCACCCCTCAAGAACCGCATAGAAATCCGCACAGTCAAAAAGACATTCTCTTTTTTCATAGTCCACAAAATGTTCGACGGCCCTGGCACCCATGCAATACCAAAACGCATCCATCTGTGACATCGGCGTTCTAAACAGTTCCCTTTTACCGGACAAATTCAAAAAGTATGCGGGCGTCCAGTGTTCCTGTTCTATTTCCTCTCGGCTGAGCAGAGTTTCCAGAGAGAAAGACGGAATAACCATCATATCCCTGCCCATAAACTTTCCCGCCTCTCTGACCGGCTCCAGAATTTCCTGCGCGTCTATCGAATCATAATAGGGAGTCAGATCCTCAAAGACGCCTTTTGCCGCCAGGTCATCCACATCCATACCCTGCACGTCGATCAGATCCGGTCCTTCTCCCCTGATGAGCTGTAGCTGCAACGTCCCTATATAATCGTTTCGGGCCGTGTCTTCCTGTGGCGTCACTATGACTACCCTGTATTTTCTGCTCTGTCGGTTATACTGCCGCACCATATCTTCCATATGGCACAGCGTATCATAGCTGCGCGCGTTACTGATAGTCACAATCTGTTTGGGGGGATACTCCCGTCCGTCCTTAAAATTGACTGAAACAAAACTCAGAACATCCCCCTGACCTATGATGACCGGGGGACGCAGACACATCAGATGTACTTCCCCGCCTTCCTGAAAGATCTGGGTTACACGGTCACCGTCTATCTGTACATACTCGTCTTCCCATTCCCATATCCGCTCTGTCTGCCCCGTGGCCGGATCATATTTCCACAGTCCTTCTCCGCAGCACAGATAGATTCCGTCCCGGCGTCCCCCAAACACCTGTAGCGGCGTAATCGGACAAATAAGAGGGGTATCTTCACTCCCTACCTCCCAAAAGGCAGGGCTTTCTCCTGTCACATAATACCCGTATACCTTGCCGTCCTCGCCTTCCACAATGCCTTCCAACATTTCCAGACCGGAAACATAAGTTTCCACAAGGCCACCCTCCGATCCAAACGAGAAGATCTTTCCCTCCTCACCCTGGGCGTATAGAAATACTCTGCCATCCTCTGTGACAATCCCTTCCGTAAGGGTATCGCCGATATCTTGAAACCGGGATGCCTCATATCCTCTATGCCACTGCATCTCCCCTGCGGCATCGTATTTTTCCAGAGAAAATTCACCGTTGTCATCCTGACAAAAGAGAAAGCAATTGCCCTCTGCCCCCGCCAGCAGAACAAGCGGTAGCCCTCCCTCTCTCTCGATATAAATCTCAGGGTCAAACACATCTTGTATCCCGTTCCTGTATACAAGCCATATATTGCGCTGCACCGCCCCCGGTTCCCGCTTACGGGAGACACAATAAAGCCAGTCCTCACTGACGGCATATTCCCAAAAATAATCCAGCGTACCCGGTAGCCTCATATCATAAAATTCAGCCACAGGAACAGATTTGCCTATGTTTGGGTTATTAACGGCAACATCCGGAGATTCCGTTTTTTCGCAAGAATCCAAAAATATCAGGATCGCCAGCAAAATGCCGCACATGATCCCGTGTTTTGCATTCCGCCTTATCCTACTGAGAAATATGCTCATAGGTATCCCACCCATTATTGTGCGCCGTTTCTCTATATAAGCATCCATTGGTCTGGCAGTGCACAAAATCATACTCATCATAAAAAGCATGATAAATATTACACTTTCCATGACCGGCGCCTATACATTCCCTTATAAATACCGACTCGACCTTCACCGTACTTGTGTATCGTTCCACACGTGTCCCGCAGAAAGGGCAGGCCTCATAGTTTACTGCCGCCTGCGCTGTGTCCGCGTTTTGCAAACTCAGCATCAGACACAACATTATCGCCGGTATTATTTTCTTCCCCGTTTTTTTCATTATTATTCCCCCTTTTTTGTTATCTTTGAATACAATTTTGTGTTTTTCGTATCTCGTTCTGATATATAGATAATGTCCGGTTGGTATTTGTTTGTCAATATTAAATTGTTTTACGCCATAACCCTCGCCTTACTTCAACCTATAATGTTCACATACTGTAATTTTACCACTTCTTCAGCAAATATCAGGGGCTGTAAAGCCCTTAAGCTCCGCTGCCCTACCGTTTTTCATTTAAATATACCTGCACCCTGTTCTGGATGATCCGGGCCGTCTGCCTCACGTCTTTATCCCCGGCAAAGTAGGCGGCGGCCTCCTCCCGGACGATGGTCATGACAGGCTCCTGATAGCCCGGCACGTGTCTGGCCCGGAAGATCAGGTCTTTCAACTGCTCTATTTCCTCCGGTAGCGGTACATAGCGATCGATCACAAGATCGGAACCGGCAAAAAGATTTTTTCCCAAAATCTTTCTAACCGGATTCCCTTCTCGGTCTGTCACGGGTTTTCCCCCTTCATCCCGTTCATAAGGATACTGCATGACGGCATTCAGGTTCTGCTCCAGTTTATCCGTCAATATGGAAAAATTGTCTCCCCGCTCCGCCTCTTCCAATATCAGGTATTCCAGATACTCCCATGCCCGCTCCCGGTGAGCGCTGTTTGACAGGATAGCATAGGCGTTCCCCGCTGAAGTCTCCAGCAGGATGCCCGACTGACCGTCTGGCGTGGGATACCCCATATAGCTGACTGCCTCCCCCTCAAACCACTGGGGCATCTCGGAAATATAATCAGGAAGTACACACCAGTTCAACTTAAGCATGCGCTCCTCCTGTCTGTAAATATCCCCCCACCCATAGGGACTGCTTTTCCCGGTAAAACGTCCGGCGAACTCCAATATCCGGTAAAACTCGTCCTGCTCAAAGGCACAGATACCTTTCTCTTCTTCCACAAAACAAGGTAAATAAAATTTCAGGCAAATCTCCAACATATCTTCGGGGCTGATGCCCTGTAGCATCTGTTCATCCTGATATCGGTCAAAAAAGCCAATCATATCCGGAAGACTCCAGCTTTCTCTCTCACCCACCGCAGACTGTTTGCCGGATAGCACTTCCAGTCTGAACCAGGTGGGCAACGCCACCAATTGTCCGTCCAGAGTATAAGTATCTGCCACGGGTTTAAGCACATCCTCCCGTCCCAGCCGGGCGCTGCTCTCCAGAAAGGGAAACAAATCTTCCAACAGCCCTTTGGACGCATACTTATCCAGTTCCGAATATCTCACGGCGATAATATCCATACTTCTGCCCGCTACCATATCCCTGTCCAGAGCCCCAGCAGCCTCCTCATAGGTGGCATACCCGTTTATGCCCATATATTCTTTTATGCTTATTCTGTACTCCGGATGTTCCTGGTTGTAACGGACGGTCGCCTCCCGCATGTTATCCGTGAGGTACATCACGCCTACGGTTACGATCTCCCGTCCAGCGTACCCATCCTCGACTTTTTCCAGGTAGACCAGTTCCGGCGGCTGCCCCTTCTCCGGCTCAAGATCTCTCATCCAGTTCGCGTCCTCATCATACAAAAGCAGGATAAGCCGTCCGTCCGAAAGCATAATCATATCTTTCAGATTGGAAGAGTTCACGTCCACATCCACCCAGCTTAATATCTGCTCGGAAACTTGTCCTTCCTCCCGCTGCCAATAAATTCCGTTTATGCCAAATATCCAAAGCTGGGATTCTGTCCCCACTATCCCGCCTGTACCAACTGGAGAGTTTGAGATAACAGTCTCGCTTTGCATGGTTTCCGGATCTATAACTTTTATCTGATATTGCCCCGCCCCGGCGGCGCAGCAATATCCCACCCGGCCGTCCTCCATTTGAGCGGCAAACTGTATGCCCGTTTCGGTAAAAGCGCCCCGGTATGTGCCGTCAGGATTCATCACCAGCAGAAAATCTCGCCATATCGCATAGATATTTTGCCGACTGTCCAAAATTAGGGATCTGCCGTTGATTTCCCCCACTGATTCCGGCAGCCACTGGCTGATTCCCCACACATGGATCGCATTGCCATCCTCATCATATATGCCCACAAAATAGTCAGAAGAATTGCCACTCTCATCTATCGCAACCGTACACTCCTCATTACTTCCCATTATATAGTAGTTCCCGTCATCGTCTTTTGTAATGTCAGAAATAATTGTCTCTCCAATGGGAAATTGAAAATGTATCTGTGTTGACTCGGTAGATTCCAGCATTAAAGGCAGCGCATAATACTCATACCTATGCGGTTTATCCCTCACCGCCTCATATAATATCTCATACACCAATTCATCGCCGCACAGATAGGCTCCCCTGACAATCCCACCCTTCGCATCTACCTGCCGCAGGGTGGGAATATAGCTGTACGGGGCACTCTCTCCCGTCTGTGATCCTTGGCAGGCGGTTAGACAAAAAGCAGTAACGCTCGCCAGTATTCCCATAACTATAATCTTCTTATATACATTTTTTTCTAACTTATTGCGCATAAGTTTTCTTATCAATGAAATTCTGATAAATAATGCCGTAATCATTGTTCTTTCATTTGACTGCTGCATATCCATCTATAATTATCCTTATTTGTCCAAGCTGGCCCCTTTACAAACCCACATTCATTGCACTGATTCTTCATATAATGAATAGTCCAGACTAACTGTTCTGTGCAAAACGGATGCATACCGCATGGCCTGGTTTCTCCATAACCATTTCGAGTATCATACTCACGTTCTATTATTCTTCCCGGGCAATTAAAATCCGGACACGCAAGATACCGAGCCTCCACCGCATTGGCCGTAATCCCGCTGCCTACGCAAAACGCAATGCACAAAACTGTAGAGATAATCTCATTGCCTTTCTTCATTCAAAAACCCTCCTTTGAATTAATAGTATGTATAAAATAGTTATAGAGAAATTCTATACTAGATATTATAATAAGGTTTTATATATTTGTCAATATTGTCTACATTTGTTTGAATTTCCCCATTTTTTCAGCCTACTTATTATCGTCCAAATAAAATAAAAATGCAAAAACACTGAATCTTTGTTATAATTGAATTACCACAAAACAACAAAACAAAGTAGTGTTTTTGCATGATTAATTATAGCAGATTGGGGTATGAAATTAAAAGGGATTTTACGAACTTTTCACAAAGAATTTCCAAGGGGCTTAAACGTCCTCAGAAAAAATTCGTACACCAGATGGTTTATGGTATTCTTGCAGGAAATAAGCTGCATCTGAGTGAGATTGCATGCTCCTTAAAAGAAAGTGTTACCCTGAAATAGACCATCCACCGGCTATCCGGAAACCTGAACATCTTTGATAGCAAGGATTCCCTTATGCAAAATTACCTCAACTTGGTAAAACGCCATGTGAAGGATGACTATGCGGTCATCATCATTGATAATTCGGACATTGCCAAACCTGCCGGCAGAAAGCCGGAAACGCTCTCTGAAATACGGGACGGCAGTACGTATAAGATCACACAGGGCTGAAATAAAGGAATGTTCACATACTGTACTTTTACCACTTCTTCAGCATACATCAGGGGCTGTAAAGCGCTTAAACTCCGCTGCCCTACCGCTTTTCATTTAAATATACCTGCACCCTGTTCTGGATGATCCGGGCCGTCTGCCTCACGTCTTTATCCCCGGCAAAGTAGGCGGCGGCCTCCTCCCGGACGATGGTCATGACAGGCTCCTGATAGCCCGGCACGTGTCTGGCCCGGAAGATCAGGTCTTTCAACTGCTCTATTTCCTCCGGTAGCGGTACATAGCGATCGATCACAAGATCGGAACCGACAAATAAATTTTTCTCCAGAATTTTCCTCACCGGATTCCCTTCTCGGTCTGTCACGAGCTTTCCCCCTTCATCCCGTTTATAAGGCTCCTGCATGGCGGCATTCAGGTTCTGCTCCAGTTTATCCGTCAATATGGAAAAATAGTCCCCTCGCTCCGCCTCTTCCAATATCAGGTATTCCAGATAATCCCATGCCTGCTCCCTGTGAGCACTGTTTGACAGAATGGCATAAGCATTCCCATCGGAAGTCTCTATCAAGATACCCGACTGACCGTCTGGCGTGGGATACCCCATATAGCTGGTCTCCTCCCCCTCAAACCACTGGGGCATCTCAGACATATAGTCAGGCTGTACACACCAATTCCGCTTGAGTACGCGCGTCTCCCCCCAATAAATATTCGTCCATCCATAGTAACTGCTCTTCCCGGTGAAACGTGCGGCAAACTCAAGTATCTGATAAAATTCATCCTGCTCAAAGGCACAAGTACCATTCTCTTCCTCTATAAAGCAGGGCAAATAAAATTTCAGGCATATCTCCAACATATCCTCAGGACTGATGCACCGCAACATTTGTTCGTCTTGGTATCGGTCAAAAAAATCGATCATATCCGGGAGAGTCCAGCTTTCCCTCTCCCCCACCATGGACTGTCTGCCGGATACAACTTCCAACCGAAACCACGTAGGCAGCGCCACCAGTTTTCCATCCAGCGTATAGGTATCGGCCACCGGTTTCAACACATCTTCCCGCCTCAGACGGGCGCTGCTCTCCAGCAGGGGAAACAGATCTTCCAACAGACCCTTGGAGGCATATTTATCCAGATCCGCATATGTTACAGCGATAATATCCATACTTTTGCCCGCCACCATATCCCGATCCAGAGCCGCCGTGGCCTCCTCATAGGTAGTGTACCCGTTTATCCCCATATATTCTTTTATGCTTACCCTATACTCCGGGTGTTCCTGATTATAACAAATCGTCGCCTCACGCATGTTGTCCGTAAGGTGCATCACTCCCACAGTCACGGTTTCCCGACCAGCGTTCCCATTTTCAATTTTCTCCAGATAGATCAATTCCGGCGGTTGTCCTTTCTCCGGCTCAAGCTCTTTCTTTGAATTCGCACGCTTATCATATAAAAGCAACAGGAGCCGTCCGTCCGGAAGCACGGTCATATCCTCCAGATGAGTAGAGTCAACATCCGTGTCTATCCAGTTTAAGATCTGCTCAGGAACCTGCCCCTCCTCCCGTTGCCAGTAGATACCGTTTGTGCCAAATATCCATAACTGAGAATCCTCTCCCACGATCCCTCCTGTTCCTGTGGGACAGTCTGAAATGGCCGTCTCGCTTTGCATGGTTTCCGGATCTATGACTTTTATTTGATATTGACCCGGCCCGGCTGCGCAGCAATATCCTACCCTGCCGTCCGCCATTTGAGCGGCAAACAGTATGTTCGATTCTGAGAATGAGCACCGATATGTACCCTCAGAATCCATCACCAGCAGAAAGTCATGCCACACTACATAGATATTCTGCTGACTGTCCAGAACCAAACGCCGACCGTTGATCCCCTCCTCTGTTTCGGGCATATACTCGCCGATTCCCTGCGCATGGAGCGCATTACCATTCGCATCATATATACCAATAAAATAGCCGGAAGAATTGGCATTCTTATCTGTCGTGACCGCGTAATTCTCATCTTGCGCCAATATGTAATAATTCCCATTATCACCTCTGACAATACCTAAGACTCTCGTCCATTCACTCGGAAATTGAAAGCATATCTGCCTGCTCCCATTTTTTTCGCCCAAAAGCGGCAAGACATAATACTCTTTTCTTGCCGAAAGGATTCCATTCACTTCTACCTCTTCAAAGTATACCTCATATACCAATTCCTCGTCGCAAAGATAAGCGCCCCGCACCAACCCACCCTGCGCGTCTATCTGCTGCAAAGTGGGAACATACTCAAATGAAACGTTATCTCCAGTATAGTGACCCGAACAGGCCATCAAGCTGGAGATAACGGCATAAAGTATTATCACTGATACTATTTTAGTTACCAATTTGCTCAAAAAATCTTCTCCTTGAACCCGTCAACATTCGCATTTTTCTATTATACATTATCATCATATCCCTACGGTTTCGGATTGCTGTGCGCAGTGTAGAAATGATCATAATGTGACCAACTCCTACTAACGCGTCCGCACTCAGTGCATCTAAATTTCATAGACTCTTTCGGTTTTTACTTCCTGCTCCACCATTCTTCCCGGACAATTAGAATCCGTACACGCAAGATACCGAGCCTCCACCGCATTGGCCGTAATCCCGCTGCCTACACAAAACGCAATGCAAAACACTGTAGAAATAATTATATTTCATTTCTTCCTTTCAAAACTCTCCTTTAAATTTATAGTATGTTGAAAATGTTTATATAAAAACTCTATAATATATATTATAATGGTGCAGCATATATCTGTCAACATTGTCTACAATTACCCAACATAAACATTTGGCGGCAGCATACTGTTCTATCCGTGTCCCAAAAAAGGGATATGCCTCATAGTTTACCGGTCCCTTTTAAGAAAAGTGTTGCTGGTTATAAACTCCATCGATTTTGCTAAGGCGTCCATCTATCATTCATTCAAAAATGAGCTGGGAGCAGTTTCGGCCTATTTTGAATCCTTGCAATAAACAGGGAAATATTATATGATGATTTTTCAAAATGCAATCGCTGGTTGCGGAATTTTCAAGAGTAGTTGATAGTATGCCATGGGAAATTGCGATATAGTTTTGATAAGGAGGTAAAGCAAATGTTGTCTGAAAAAATATATACACTCAGACGGAAGAACGGACTGTCACAAGAACAGCTTGCAGAAATAATTGGCGTTTCAAGGCAGGCAATATCAAAATGGGAAGGAGGCTTATCCGTTCCGGAAAGTGAAAAGCTTATAGCAATCAGCGAATATTTCAATGTCACGCTGGACTATCTGTTGAAAGATGATGCTGACCATATTCAAGAAAGAGAACAGCAAACAATAAATGGACAATCGTTCAAAAGTCACAATGGGATGCTGTTGGGAATCATCACTTGTGTTGCGGGAATTATTGGTTTGGTTATATGGGGGCTAATTTCCATTTTGAATCCTCCAATATCAAGCCAAATCAGCGAGTCTTCTACAATATATATTGATGGAAATGGCATTTTTCTTGTTATCTGCATTGTAGCTGTCATCTGCGGTGCCAGCTTTATCCTCAGAGGCAAAAAATGAAAGGAGACGTTTGTATGAAGAACCTTAGTACTCTTTTTGGCATTTTGGCAATTCTGCTGTCCAATGTAATGTGTGGAGTCGTTGGATTCAACTATGGTAAAATGGTGTGGGGCGTTGAAAACGCTGGGAATAGTGCTCCCGCCAGTACTGCGTTACTTCTGAGCATCCCATATATCATCGGCATCGTTGTTTGTGTGGTTTTGGCGTTTGTTTTTAGAAAGAAAAAGCAGACATCAATCGAGGAGAATAAAGTATAACATCAGGAGAGATACAGGATGATTGATTTAATTCAGTCACCCTGTATTTTCTACACTTCATATCTGGCGCTTTGACTAAAGATTTGAAAAGTTGAGCGTTAGCAACACCAATCTGAAAAGGGAGGTTTACCGCCGCCTCCCAATTCTTTCAAGTATATACCGACTCTGTTTTGAATCTTCTCCACTATATGATATGTGTAATAAAATATATCACTTTCTTCTATTTCCCCCCTCTTCTCCAAAGATCATTAAGATTTCCGTCTACATATCTTGATTTTGCAACTGTTTTTTTGTAAAATGAAAGAAGTTTGGTGTCATATTTTAAGGGGAGGGACAGAGAACAGATGAACAGAATCGGATTTGACCATAACAAATATCTGAAAATGCAATCGGAAAAAATAAAGGAGAGGATTGCCGCATTCGGCGGCAAGCTCTATCTGGAATTCGGCGGCAAGCTCTTCGACGACTTTCACGCCTCCCGGGTACTGCCCGGATTTAAGCCTGACAGCAAGATCAATATGCTTGCCCAGCTGCGGGACCACGCCGAGATCGTCATTGTCATCAACGCCGCGGACATCGAGAAAAACAAGATGCGTTCCGATCTGGGAATCACCTATGATGTGGACGTACTGCGGCTGATCGACGCTTTCCGGGGTTACGGACTGTATGTGGGCAGCGTATGCCTGACCCGTTTCGCGGAACAGCCCAGCGCCGTCGCCTACCAGAAAAAGCTGGAGTCTCTGGGCATGAAAGTATACCGCCATTACCCCATCCCCGGGTACCCCTCCAATATCCCTCTGATCGTCAGTGATGAAGGTTACGGGCGCAACGAATATATCGAGACTTCCCGGGAGTTGGTTGTGATCACCGCCCCCGGCCCGGGCAGCGGCAAGATGGCTGTATGCCTGTCTCAGCTTTACCATGAGCACAAGCGGGGAATCAAAGCCGGATACGCCAAGTATGAGACTTTCCCCATCTGGAACCTGCCCCTCAAACATCCCGTCAATCTGGCCTACGAGGCGGCAACGGCAGATTTAAACGATGTGAACATGATCGATCCTTTCCATCTGGAAGCCTATAGCGAGACCACCATTAACTATAACCGGGACGTGGAGATCTTTCCGGTACTCAGCGCCATGTTTGAAAAGATCATGGGAAAGTCGCCCTATAAATCGCCCACTGACATGGGCGTAAATATGGCCGGACTGTGTATTATTGACGATGAAGTTTGCAGGGAGGCTTCCTGTCAGGAGATCATCCGAAGATACTACAACACCCTGTGCGAAAAACGTCAGGGCAACGCGGACGACGAACAGATACTGAAAATAGAGTTATTGATGAAACAGGCCGGCATCACGGCAGATGACAGACCGGTGGTCAGCGCCGCCAGAGTCAAAGCCGCCGCCACAGGCAAACCAGCCACTGCCATCCAGCTGCCGGACGGAAGGCTCATCACCGGCAAGACCAGCGAGCTTTTGGGGGCATCCTCCGCCATGCTGTTAAACGCTTTGAAGGCTCTGGCGGATATTCCCGACGAGGTACAGCTGATCTCCCCCAACACCATCGGCCCTATTCAGGAGTTGAAAACAAGTCATCTGGGCAACCGCAATCCCCGTCTGCATACAGACGAGATCCTTATTGCCCTGTCCATCTGTGCCGCCTCAGACGAGACCGCAGGACAGGCCATCAGGCAGCTCCAGAATCTGCGGGGTTCCGAGGTACATTCCAGCGTGATCCTGTCTCAGGTGGACAGGAATGTACTGCGCAAGCTGGGCGTAAACCTGACCTGTGAACCGGAATACGAATCAGGCGGATTATACCACAACTGACACCGTTATAGCTTTTTCAGATAGTTTCCCTCCACATGGACCCCCTCGTTTACCACAATAAACGCCTGGGGGTCATATTTATGAACAATATTCTTCAATTGATGTACCTCGTATTTGGACATCATGATGTACAAAATATGGGATTCCTCATGAGTGTACGCACCCATGGTCCTCCACTTTGTGATGCCGCGTCCCAGCTCGGAGAATATTTCTCTCTCCAGCTCCTGAGAGCTGATCTTTGTGATCACATTCACTTCAACATTGATATTCTGCGCATGCAGCCTGTCTATAGCCACGGAATACACTGCCGCATTGATCACGGAATACAGCGCCGTCTCCACATCAAAGAGACACAGGCAGGCACTGTACAGCGCCAGGTTCATGAACAGATTCACTTTTCCCACACTGAAATCCTGTCTCCATTTCACCAGAATCACTCCCACAATATCCATGCCTCCGCCGGAAGCACCCATGCGCAACAGGATGCCCACTCCCGCGCCGCAGAGGATGCCGCCGATCACACAGGCCAGCATAGTATCCTTCACAATCTGGATAACAGGTATGATAGCCATGCCACCTGACATCACTGTAACACAAATCAATGTTTTGAGCAGAAATTTTTTTCCCATCTTCCGGTAGCCCACTATGAAAATCGGTATATTAATGACATAGTAGATCATACCGGCTATATCCACATTGCCGAAAGGCAGGTGCAGATATTCCACCAGCAGTGTACGCAGCACCTGACACAGACCCATTACACCGCTGCTGTACAGGCCCGACGGCACAATAAACAGATTGGTCCCGGCTGCATAGATAGCCGCCCCCAACATGGCTACTAAAGTGCGTCTGCCCTCATAAAGCAGCAGACGCTTGTCCTTAAAAACATTCATCTTCCCTCACCCCTGGGGATCATGGTTTTTCCCATGATCCCCCGTTTCAGTCTCCGGAGCCGTACCCGTACCCGGTTTAAATATACGCCTTGATCTTCTCCTCCAGATCAGCCGCGGTCATACCGCCTATATGGGTTTCCACGGGTTCGCCGTTCTTGAAAAAGATAAAGGTGGGAATATTTCTTACCTGATATTTCTCGGATATCTCATTGGCCTCTTCCACATTCAGCTTGCCGATCTTCATCTTTCCCTGATATTTCTCAGCCATGCGCTCCACCAAGGGAGCCATCATTTTGCAGGGACCGCACCAGTCCGCATAAAAATCCACCAGCACCGTTCCCTGTGCCTGCAATACCTCTGTCTCAAAATTTTCCGCTGTAAACTTCATGTTCTCTTTTCCTCCTTGCCTTTGTTATTGCCGGATATGGCAATATGGTTTTTCTTTATTTTTCCCTGTAAATAATATATTTATAAATGGGATTACCCATTGCAGAGAACTTCTCCTCATACTCTGTCATAACATTGCCTTCCATCAACTGCGCATCCCCATGCAGATCATAAGTGACCGTTCTCGCCAGCCAGCCTGCGGGAGCAATCTCTTCCACCGCAAAATCGAACAATCCCCTGTTGTCCGTCTTGAATTCCAGTTGTCCCCGGGAACTCAAAACAGCGTCATACTTTTCCAGAAACTGCCTGGAGGGCAGCCTGCGGTGGGCATGTCTGTCCTTGGGCCATGGGTCGGAAAAATTCAGGTATATTCGTTCCACCTCACCCCGGGCAAAAACCTTTGCGATTTCCTCCGCATCCATACGAATGAACTTCAGGTTGGGCAATTCCTCCTCTTCCATCTTTTGAACGGCTCTCAGCAGCACGCTGGAATATTTTTCAATCCCTATATAATTGTTCTCAGGGTGCAGTCGGGCCATGGTATAGATAAACTTTCCCTTACCCATTCCAATCTCTATATGAACCGGATGTTTGTTTCCAAATATTTCCTGCCATTTTCCCCGGCAGTTCTGCTCCTCATGCACCACATACTGACTGGCGGCGATCCTTTCCCGCGAACCCGTTATATTTCGCAAACGCATATTGACCTCGTTCCCGCATATCACGGACTCAGCCCGTGATACTGCGCAAATATCTTTTCTGTTTCCCTTATCTGTCTCTCCGCCGCCCCTGGCGCGTCTCTTTTGCCTGACGTCTGCGCTGCTGATTGAAACTCAGCTCCTCGCTCTCCCTGTATTCCTGGCGAAACTGTCTGTGGCGTGCCTCTCTGACCTCCTGCCTGTGCAGCTGGCGGAATCCAGGCGCGGCGTTCTCCTCATCCTCCCGGCGCAGCTGGCGGTGACGGGCTTCCTTAACCTGCTGTCTATGCAGACGGCGAAAGCTCAACTCCACCGTCTCCTCGTCCTCCCGGCGCAGCTGCCGGCGACGGGCCTCCTTTACCTGCTGTCTGTGCAACCTGATTACGCTGGGTTCCGTATCTTCCTCTTCCTCATCCCGGCGCAACCCCCGGCGTCGGGCCTCCTTAATCTGTTTCCGCCGCAGCTGCTCCGCGCTCATCTCGGGAGCGTCCTCATACTCTCTGGGACGGTGCCGGCGCCGGTCCCGCTCCCAGCTGCGGCGGGTGTTACTGCGCCGCGCAGGGAAATGATAGTCTTTCAAAGCATATTTCAATCCCAGCAATACAAGTACCGCTGCCACTGCGATTCCCGCCCAAATGGACACCTTTTTCACATTCACAAAGACATAGACCGGCGTTTCCTCACCGCTCTCAGTCTCCTTCTCTCTGAGCAGGCCATCGGCAAAGTCATAACCCTGATCTCCGGACACCACCAGATCCACCGATGCGCTGCCCAGATCCACCCCTTGATAACTGTAATGTATGATTGCCGCCTGTCCCTCATCGGCCGTATCATAACTGATGACGGATTCCGTATCGGAAAAATCCACTGACCTGGGCAAAACGATGCAGTCTTCCTGGTTTAACGCCAGCAGAGGCTTGGAGCTGCCGAATATATCATGTTCCCCATAAAAAAGGCCCGTGTTGTCGATATTATATTTTGTCTCCACCTGAGAAACATTGATTTTGGCAAAATTGCTGAACCCATAATTAAACAGCGCTATGGTATCTTCATACTGATAGGGCGACTCATCCCTGAGTACCACGCAGATCAGTTTCAGTCCGTCTCTCTCCGCGCAGGAAACCACACTGTAACGGGCCGCATTGGTATATCCTGTCTTCACGCCCACCAGGTCGTCATAACCGTAAGCCTTGCCCGGCAACAGCTCTATCTTGGAATTCTCCAGCTTTTCATAGGGCATGTGGTCATTTGGAAGAATATGCAGCCGCGGGGTGAGACTGATCCGGCACAGCATTTCATTGGCAAAAAAAGCTTTTCCGATCATAGCCAAGTCATAAGCCGAGGTATAGTGGTTCTCATCCGGCAGACCGTTTGGGTTCACAAAATGGGAATCCACACATCCAAGCTCCTGGGCCCTTCTGTTCATAATATCGGCAAAATCATGCCAGCTGGTGCCTGTGATATGTTCTGCCACGGCAAAGGATACCTCGTTGGCGGACCGGATCAATATGGCGTTCAGGCAGTCTTCCATAGTCAGCTGCTGCCCCACGTCCATCGCGATATGATTGCTGTCCGAAGGAGTATCATATACCGCTTCCCGGGAAAAAGTAACCCATTCATCCAGAGAGCACTGCTCCGCCGCGATCAATGTAGTCAGTATCTTGGTGGTGCTGGCCGGATACTGTCGGGCATGTATGTTTTTCGCATACAGGACGGTCCCTGTCTCCGCTTCTATCAAAATGGCGGAATCCGCCGTGACCACAGGACCTGTGGGCCAGCCCGGGATCTCGTTGCTCTCCACAGTCCTATCCCGCTGCGCCTGAATGCGATCCTCCAGAGTATCCGCCCATACAGGCAGACAGGCGCACAGCAACGACAATACGACCAGCCATGGGCAGACCCGGCGCAGTGCGGCGGTCATAAACCGTGTCCTTTCCGGCGGCCCGCCCTGTCCGGCGCCTTTTCGGCTGTCCCCCGGGAGCGGCTGTGCATCTTGCGGGCATGGTCACGGCGCTCAATCAGCTTTTCCACATCCTCAGGGGCAATAAAACGGCTGGTCTTTACCACATAGATCTGTCCGTCCTCCGACTTGCGGATACGGACCTTGCACTTTAGAAAACCGTGCTTTTCACAGAATGCCACACAATAATAATGGCGCCCATTGGTAGAAAACCATTTTACTTTCTTGCGCAGATTCCGGCGGCAGAGATAACATTTGCTGGAGCTTACTTCCCTGTCGGTCAACGCGGCGGACTTGTCCGGGAAAGCGCGTGAAATATATTTATAATAGGTGTCGAACTGTACCTTGATCTCCTCCTCCCTGCAGGAAGGGGGATTGAATACGTCATAAGATACATTTTTCAGCACTTCCTCATCCCGGATCGCCGCCAATACCTTGGCTGTGTAGTATGCATCGCTGAACGCCCTGTGGAAGGGAATATCCTTCTCGATATCCAGATAGTCCACCGCCCATTCCAGCGCCCGCCTGCTCTTGCGGTCCTCATAAGCTATACTGAAAAGTTTCTGCACGTCCAAAAAGGCTATGGGACCTTTTGCCAGAGGCTCCATGCCATAATAGCGCAGATTGCGCTGCAATTCCGTCAGATCCAGCGGCCCCCAGGTACAGAAGATGTAGTCCTCCCCGCACCAACGCAGAAAATCCTCTACCACCTGGGTAAAGGGTTTTCCTCTCTCAAGCTCTTCCATGCGCATATGAATGAGCTTGCTTGTAATCTTGTGCATCTGATGATACACGGTGGGACGGATCAGCTGGCTGAACTCGCTGACCATGATCCGGTCATGATTTAGTTTTATCGCACCGATCTCTATGATCTCAAAGGGCATCAGAGCCGTTTCCGGCTCCTGCCCGGTGCTGCTTTGATTCCACTCCAAATCTAAAATGATATAGTTCACTGTGTTCTCCCGTAATCTGCCGCCGGCATGTCTGCGGATATTGCATTTTACTCAATATACCTTGATTATTCGCGCTTTAGCGCGCTCTTCGATCAGAAGAGTTAAACGCAGAGCGTTTTACTCAGTATACCTTGATTCCTCGCGCTTTAGCGCGCTCTTCGATCAGAAGAGTTAAACGCAGAGCGTTTTACTCAGTATACCTTGATTCCTCGCGCTTTAGCGCGCTCTTTAATCAGAAGAGTTAAACGCAAGGCGTTTTACTCAGTATACCACACCCGGGGCGATTGGGAAAGAGTCAGTTATATTACTTCGATATCTCCGCTGCCGGTGGTGAGATTCACGGAGCAGGCACCGTTTCCAAAAGATGTGTTGTAGTTGCGGCAGCCGGGAATCCGCTGTCCCTTGATATTCATTACGCCGCTGCCGGTGCGGGCCGTGATGGACGCACCCTCCAACCGGCTTATATCCAGACATATCTCGCCGCTGCCGGTGATTGCACGGATTCGATCCGCCCCGGAATCGGCCTCCAGGTCGATGTCGCCGGAGCCCGCTTTAACATTTAGTTCCCCCATATTCGCGCGCAGTTTCACTTCTCCGCTGGCGGTTTCAGCAGTCAGTTCCCCGCCTCTGACAGATCCCGCGCTCATATCACCGCTGGCCGTGCGCAGGATTCCGCTGGCGCACTCCACATCGTCCAGTTCCATATCTCCGCTGGCAGTCTGTGCCTGCAGCAAGTTTACCCTCAGTTCGTTTCCGCTCATATCGCCGCTGGCCGTATGCATATGCACTTTCACAGCCGACACCTTCTCGACTTTCATATCTCCGCTACCTGAGGAAAGTTTGATCTCCGTCATTTCTTCCAGGGGCATGACGACATGATATATCTCCTGATCGCCGCTCTGGGTTCTGGTATACAGCTCCTTACATTCGGCATCCTCGATCCGCAGGTCGCCGCTGGTACACTGCGTCTCCAGTTTCCGGGTCTGTATGCCCTTTATCTGCAAGTCACCGCTGGTGTTGCAGAATTTTACCGACGGGATTCCCGCGGGAATCTGTATATGCAGACGGATATCTCCGGAGGGCGACCAGCTCCTGAGATTGGATAGCGTGGATAAAATACCCTGCAAAGACACCGCCACATTGTCTTCCCAGTCAAACCCGAAATTAATTTCCCCCCGCGATGCCCTTGCATCCTTATCCTTGCGCTCCATTACTCCCGCGTAGAATACGCCGTCTTTTTCATATTGATAAAAACAATACCGCAGTTTCTGGCTTTTATTCCCATTGTTTTCATAGTCGACCTTGATCCGGCTATCAGGTGAGGCGGATACTTCCACATCCGCCACCAGGCCCTCGATCACCACCGCCCGATAGATCTGCTCGTAGCTGTTGCTCTGGCTGGCCTCACTCTCCACGATCTCCAGCTCCTGCTTTAGATCCTCCTGGGAAAACTCCTGCAACATATCCTCAATATTGCCCAGCTCCGCAATGATGTCCTCCTCCGTGCGGCCCTCCGCCAGGCCTTCCGCGAAGTGCTGCTCATAGTCCTCCAGGATCTCTGTCTCTAAAGCCCTGTTATAATGCTGTAATTTTTCCCTTAATGCATCCATATATTCCGATTTTGTCATAATAACTCCTCTCCTATCATTTCCTGACGTTTCATATTTGTCTGTCATCTCACTAAGCGGTTCACCGCCGTCTGAAACTGTTCCCACTCCTGGAGCATGGCCTGTTGGTATTCTCTGCCCTTTTCCGTCAGCTGGTAATATTTTCGGGCCGGTCCCGATTCCGATTCCACCAGATAAGTAATCACATAAGCGTCCTCCTTGAGCCTGCGCAAAATAGGATACAGCGTGCCGCTGGCAATGGACATTTCCTCGGAGATGCGCTCCGTCAGTTCGTAGCCGTACTTGTCGCCACCCACAAGCTGAGACAGCACGCACAATTCCAACGCGCCTTTTTTTAACTGTGTATTCATGCAATTCCTCCCTTCCTGCTATAGTTTTGGATTCCCAACGATCCTGTAGCATGTTTCGTTTAGTTGATTGTATCACACACTATTATTCAATGCAATATATGTGGGCAAAAAAATTTCTCCTTTTTGCCAGCCATTGGCGTATCTGACCATTTCCGCAGACTGCATACTGGACTTCTCCCACGCCCGCTGCCTTTCGCAGTTATCCTTTCCTTTTAAGACCGCCTGTTTTTTCATTCCGTTTCCTCCTTGTCTTTAATGACTCTCTCTTTATGTAGATGAGTATATCACAAGCTATTATATATTGCAAGATACTAAATAAAATTTTTTTGATTTTTTTAGGCGGGATTTCACTTCGGAAATCCCGCCTAAAATATCCCCTCCAGCCAAGTGTGGGCCAGCTCGATCCATCCGGCGCATTGGGGCTGAACGCAGCGTCCGTCGGAGGTCTGTGTGAGGGCTGTGGCCAGGGCGAGGCCGTGGCCCCCTTGGGGATACATATGAAATTCCGTGGAAATGCCCGCCCGACGCAGGGCGCTTACCATCAGCAGTGCATTTTCCACTGGCACCGCCTGATCCTCAAAGGTATGCCAGATAAAGACAGGAGGTACATCGGCATTTACCTGATGCTCCAGAGAAAGTTCTTGCAGCAGCCGCTCCCGGTCGGGCAAATCTCCTGTCAGATTCTCAAAGGAACCTCTGTGGGCAAACTCCCCGGAGGTGATCACCGGATAACACAACAGCAGACCGTTGGGGCGCAGCAGCCTGTGGTCCGGGTCCCGGTCCGCCACGCCCGCTTTCTCCCGCAGCCACTGTCGGTTCCAGAACATGGCGTAGCAGGCCGCCAAATGTCCTCCTGCGGAACACCCCTGTATTACCAGCCTGTCCGTATCCACATGCCATTGCACGGCATGTTCCCGAATCAGCAGTACGCTCCGCGCCAGCTCCAGCAGCGCCGTAGGATATCGGGCGGGAGCGCAGGAATACCGCAGCACCGCCGCGTGATACCCCATAGACAAAAATTGCAGCGCTATGGGTTCCGCCTCCCGATCCGATGTATATCCGTAACCGCCTCCGGGACAGAGCAGCACCATAGGCCGCTCCTGTATCGCCACAGACTGAGAATACTCCTGAATATATATCTCCAGCCGGGCATCAGCCCGCGAGCCTTCCTCCCGCAGTTCAAAAGTTTCGTGCAACATTTTTTCGCCTTTCTATTACAGTATATCCCGCCCGGTGTGCCGGCCTAAATCCGGCGGAGGTTCGCCTGTATATAACGCAGGCAATATGCTAACTAGTAGGCTCTGCCCCAATATACCATCTTTTTCGCGGGCTTACCGCAGCAGACGCAGGTGTCCGACAGCTGTTCCTGGGTAAAGGGCATACAGCGGCTGGTAACGCTCATCTTCTCCTTGATCAGATCTTCGCAGGCCTGGTCGCCGCACCACATGGCCTTGACAAACCCCGCCTTTTCCGCGAATATGCGCTGAAACTCCTCAAAATCCCGGGCCTCATAAGTGTGGGCATCCCGATGGGTGCGGGCTCTCTCCAGCATCTCCCGCTGAATGGTCTCCAGCAGTTCTCCCACTTTTTCCTCCAAAAGATCCAGTTCCACCTCTATTTTTTCTCTGGTGTCCCGGCGGCAGATCACACACTTGCCCGCCTCCATGTCCTTGGGGCCGATCTCCACACGGATGGGATAGCCGCGCATCTCCGCCTCGGCAAACTTGTAGCCGGGGCTTTTGTCGGTGTCATCTACTTTCACACGGAATTTGTCTGCCAGACGGTCCCGCATCTCGTAGGCTTTATCCAGCACCCCCTCCTTTTTCTGCTGGATGGGAACGATGCATACCTGGATGGGAGCCACCCGGGGAGGCATCACCAGACCTTCGTTGTCCCCATGCACCATGATGATGGCACCGATCAGGCGGGTGGTCATGCCCCAGGAGGTCTGATGCACATATTTCAGAGTGTTATCCTTATCCGCGAACTGGATCTCGAAGGCCCGGGCAAAACCGTCTCCAAAGTTGTGGCTGGTGCCGGACTGCAGCGCCTTGCCGTCATGCATCAGAGCTTCTATCGTATAGGTTGCCACCGCTCCGGCGAATTTTTCCTTATCCGTCTTCTGTCCCTTGATCACCGGAATCGCCAAGACTTCCTCACAGAACTCCGCATACACATTCAGCATCCGGATTGTCCTCTCCTCCGCCTCCTGGGCTGTGGCGTGAGCCGTATGTCCCTCCTGCCAGAGAAACTCCCGGGAGCGCAGGAAAGGTCTGGTTTCCTTCTCCCAGCGCACCACGGAACACCACTGATTATATACTTTGGGCAGATCCCTGTAAGAGTGAATGTCGTTTTTATAAAAGTCGCAAAATAAAGTCTCCGAAGTAGGACGCACACACAGACGTTCCTGCAGAGGCTGCAGGCCGCCATGGGTCACCCAGGCCACTTCGGGAGCAAAACCTTCCACATGGTCCTTCTCCTTTTGGAGCAGGGATTCCGGAATAAACATGGGCAGATACACATTCTGCACTCCCGTCTCCTTAAACCGGGCATCCAGCTGCTGCTGGATCAGCTCCCAGATCGCATAGCCTGCGGGTTTGATGACCATGCATCCCTTGACGCTGGTATAATCGATCAGCTCCGCTTTTTTTACCACATCCGTGTACCACTGCGCGAAATCTTCCTCCATGGAGGTTATCGCTTCCACCATCTTCTTGTCTGCCATAACCATGTCTCCTTTTCCGCGGCCTATGATAGCAAAAGGGCGGTACGCCGCAGATTCCGTCCCCTGTCAGGGACCGAATACTCGGCGGTACCACCCTAATTAATGCGCTGTCCTGACCGGGCCTACCCGCAGGACCTGACATTCCGCTCTTCCTACCGTTAACGCCGGTGTTACGCTGTATTTCCCCTCCGCAGGTCTCTGCCGGATCGCAGGCTCATACAGGACTCCGAGGCAGGTTCCGGCTGCTTTGCATAAGAGCCTCTCACCTCCGGCCCTCTCTCTGGGATGCTCCCCACGCCATACTATTCCTCTTCCTGGTCGATATCCTATTTATCTTACTTTTAAACGATTGTAGTGCATGTAAGTATGTTTGTCAAGCCTAAAAATCATGCCGTTTCCCACAGATCCCATATCCCCAAACAGTCTAGTAGTTTTCTTCCCGCACCTCAAAATAGCTCTGAGGATGATTACAGGTAGGGCAGACTTCGGGCGCGCCGGTTCCGACAACGATATGTCCGCAGTTACGGCACTCCCACACCTTCACTTCGCTCTTTTCAAATACGGAGGCCGTCTCCACGTTTTTAAGAAGAGCGCGGTATCTTTCCTCATGGTGCTTTTCGATGGCTCCCACCAGCCTGAACTTTGCCGCCAGCTCGGGAAATCCTTCCTCCTCGGCTGTCCTGGCGAAATTCTCATACATATCCGTCCATTCATAGTTTTCTCCGCCTGCGGCTGCAGCCAGATTATCCTTGGTATCACCGATTCCTTTCAGTTCTTTAAGCCACATTTTCGCGTGTTCTTTTTCGTTTTCCGCGGTTTTCAGGAACAGGGCCGCGATCTGCTCATACCCTTCCTTTTTCGCTACCGATGCAAAATAGGTGTACTTATTCCTTGCCTGAGATTCCCCTGCGAATGCCGCCTCCAGATTCTTTTCTGTCTGTGTTCCCGCATACTTTGTCGTTTCCATGTCTTCTCCTCCTTTTATTTCCTTTTCATGGATAAGGCAGAACAACGATTATCCTCCCTGCCCCTTAAATAATAATACTTTTTTGCGTTTTTGTCGAGAACGCAGGTGAGGATTTATGGTATAAATTAAATAAATGTAAAATTTCTTCTTGACCGTTACCCTGCGTCACCGTGTATGATAAGTTTATGGATATCCGAAACCACATTATGCCGGTACAGGAAAGGAACATATATGGAGAACAAATATTACACAGCCGGGGAGATCGCCCGGATCGCCGGGGTCTCCCTGCGCACGATACGATATTATGACGCCAAGGGGCTGCTGCGTCCGGTATCCCATCTGGAGAACGGCTACCGCTGCTATGACAAGAGCTCTCTGGCCCTGCTCCAAAGGATTGTCATGCTGAAATATCTGGGATTTTCTCTGGAGGAGATTCAGCGGCTGATAGCCGCCCAAAAGGAAGATTCCCTCGATCAGGAGGCGATCCTGGCACATCAGAAAAGCCTGCTGCTGGAGCGGAGATCCCAGCTGGATCGGCTGATATCCACCATTGAGCTGGCTCAGAACTGCGCGCAGGAGGATAAATGGCAGGTGCTGGTGCGCTGTATGAATCTGCTGACCAGCGAAGAAAAGGTTCTGGAGCAATACCAAAACCCCGACAATCTGAAATGCAGGATCAATATACACAGCTATTCCACCAGTTCCCAGGGCTGGATGGAGTGGGTCCATGAGCGGCTTGCGCTGCAGCCGGGAGAGACAGTGCTGGAGCTGGGCTGCGGCACGGGATTGCTCTGGATGGAGCGCACTCATCTGCTGCCGGAGGGGCTACAGCTGACTCTTACCGACCGCTCCGAGGAAATGCTGGAGCAGACCCGCCAGAATCTGGCGCCCTATGAGGCAGATCTGACAGCCCGGAAGATACGCGTTACCTACCGCGTCCTGGATGCCAACACGCTGGAACTGCCCGCCGCCTCCTATGACCGCGTTATAGCCAATCACATGCTGTATCATGTGCAGCACCGGGATGCCTGTCTGTCCGCTGTGGCCCGGGCATTAAAACAAGACGGCACCTTTTTCTGCTCCACGGTGGGAGATACCCATATGCAGGAACTGCATGAGCTGGTCACCGCCTTCGATCCCCGCATCGATATGCCCTTCCAGAGTTTGACCGGAGGCTTTCATCTGGAGAACGCAAAGCCCCAGCTGCTCAAGCACTTTACCCATGTGGAGCGCCAGGATCAGGACAACGACCTGATCGTGGATAACCCCCAGGCTATCTATGACTATATATGCTCTTTCCCCGGAAACGCTTCGCTGATCCTGGAACAGAGAGGACAGGAACTGCTGTCCTTGATAAAGGATAAGTTAAACAGGGAGGGCGCCATGTTTATACACAAATCCACCGGCATGTTTATCTGTAGAAAATAATCCGTTTCCCTCGGGCAGCATCTGCTGCCCGTTTTCATAACAGAATTGTCAAACACGTCCTTTCCACAAGGTATACCATGGATCGCCCCAAAGCGCTACATAATAAAAACACTTTCTGCCTTCAAAAGACAGAAAGTGTTTTTATATCGGTCCTACACCGTGATCACTGCGCCAGATCCAGATGCTGTACAGTTCCCACGTTGCCGTTTTCATAAAGAAATATTCCCGTGCTGCGGATATAGCCGTTGTCCTTGTTTTCGTTGCCTTTTAAGGCAAAATCTGTGGATGCGTTCTGCAGGCAGATCGCCCCCACGCCTTTTTCGCTCAGAGAATACAGGCTGTCCGTACCGTCCGGGTTCTTACACCAGATCTTTAACTTGGACCAGATGCTGTCACCCTCGTCTATCCAGCCGTTTCCGTCCTCGTCATATGCGGCCAGATCCTGAAAACCGTTGCCGCTCTGCGGGCCAAACAGTTCGCTGCCATCGTTAATAACGCCGTCCCCGTTCTTATCCAGCGCCAGATACCCGCTGCCGGCTCCCAGCATGGAGATGCTGTCCTTCTCGCCGTCCGCGTCCACATCGAACAGAAATTTCTGATCGCTCAGCGACGCGCTGCCGGCGTCAAAATTGATAACCAGCGGATCGCAGGTCTTCTGTAAAGCCGCAAGATTCATTTCATGCTTATAGGCCTGGGTGAAACTCCGGCTCATTGCCAGATCCACGTTGAAACTGATCTCCCTGCCATCCGCCGTCCGCACTGTGCCCACGGAGGAAAAAAGCGTATTCTCCTGCTCGGTATAGTATTCCTCCGCGCTGAAAGACAGAACCTTCATATTGAAAGGCTGTAGCTGCAAAGTCGCGTTGCCGGTCTGTCCCCCCTCTTCCACGGGCACGGCATTCTCGTCCTCTCCCCAAATATCGCGGGTTCTGCTGTCACCAAAGAGCAGCATAAAAATATATCTCATGGTATAATTGCGCATGGTACCTACGGTATTGTCAGCGCTGCTCCGCAGCTGTACCCTACCGGTTCTCATGCTCTCCACCCGCTCTCTCAGCTCGGAGACGGCATCTCTGGTCAGTATACGGTTTTCCTTGTCACTTGTCTGATTCTGCTCCTGGGAGGTCTCCTTCTTCATCGTTCCCGTACCCAGCTGCTGCCCGGTCACACCCGCGCCGGTATTTGTCCCGCCCTGCACATAATCCTTTAGCGCAAAACGGTTATAACTCATTCTCGAAGCCTTATAGCTCCTGGCGGAATCCATTCCTATCGCACTTGATTCAATTCGCAAACGCCCCTCGTTTCCAGTTCACTTCTTTGCCCGCACTTCCCTGATCTCCAACCGGCACGCGCTTGCCGGTGATGCGCCTACGGATATCGCTCCGAACAGACGGCATACAGACCGGCTGCAAAGCGGATTCCCTCGCATAAGCAAAAAAAGACGGCACAACATGGGGGATCTCCATATCCCTGTAATCGTACCATCCGTGGTGACTATATGTTAGTTTTCAAACGCTTTGGCCAAAGGCATTTGTACTATTCTTATCGTCACAGCGTATAAATAATTTACCTTTTGCCTGCGATTTCGGATATGATTGCACGAAACGACTATCCGGCACTTGAGACATTGCTCACAGGGACATTGCTCACGAGGACATTGTTCACAAAAATAAAAAAAGCGCGAGACGGGAATCGAACCCGCGACCCCCTCCTTGGCAAGGAGGTGCTCCACCGCTGAGCCACTCGCGCATATAATAAATTATTAAGTTAAAGAGCGGGTGATGGGAATCGAACCCACGTATCCAGCTTGGAAGGCTGGTGTTCTACCATTGAACTACACCCGCAGATAAATGCTGTAGCGTTATTCTGTCACAACATTGGTTATTTTACATGCCATACCCGAAATTGTCAATACTTTTTCTGATTTTTTTATTTATTTATAAAAATCAACCTGTTTTCAGTTCCATATCTGATACAACTCTGTTTTTGCCGTTGCGCTTTCCATAGTACAGATTGTTGTCCGCATGGGTAATGGTATGATCTATCCTGTCACCCTCCCGGTGCAGCGCCACTCCGATGGTGATGGAACAATGTATGCTCCGGCCCCCCAGACAGAACACAAAGCTGTTTACCTCACAGCGTATATTCTCCGCAATGCGGTGGGCCTGTTCCAGATCACCGTAGATCAGCAGCAACATCTCCTCACCGCCCCAACGGCAGGCACGTCCATGCCCCTCCACCTGGCTTTTCACTATACGGGCAATCTCCCGCAGCACATTGTCCCCCGTATCATGGCCATATGTATCATTGATCTTTTTAAAATCATCAATATCGCACATAACAAGGCAGAATGCCCCATTCTCCCGCGCCACCTGCACATCACTCAAAAACGTATGCATACTGCGGCGGTTATACAGCTCCGTCAACGGATCAATATGCGCCATGGTGTCCAATATCTCGTTCTGTCTTTGCAGCTGGTTGGTAGCCGTCTGTATTTCCACCAGAAAGATTACCGTGAAAATAAACAAAAATCCAAAATTGCAGAGCGTATTAAAAATATAAATTCCCAGCACCACGCCCTCGGATACCTCCGGGTGGTACAGCGGGCCGAAAAACATGGACAATATTCTACAGCTGATAAAAGAAACCAGCGCGGCCGCTCCCAGCACCGTAGCAATCACATATCTGCGCCTGTTGCCCATCAGGGCATGACACATATAATATCCAAAGGGAACCAGCGCGATCACATATTGCGGGAAACCGAAACGCCAGCCGATACAAAGTGTGGCGGCAAAAGACTGTACGATGATCTCCAGATAAGTGGCGTAAAACACTCCCCGCAGATCCCTGTCGTGGCGGATCGCCCAATGACAGGTCGCATAGAGCAACACACTCCCTATATTCAGCAAGGTCATGGGAAAAATACCCAGGATGGCAAACAGCGCTACAAGGCATACATGCACCATGGCAATCATGCTGATGATCATACTGAACTTATATTTGGCGGATTCCGCACCGCGTTTCAATATACTTTTTATCGGGTCAACCAGGTTCATACCAACACGCTTTCTGAATGCGGCCTGCCGCAGCACTGCCATACCCGCGCATCCCGCGAAAAAGCACCGCCGCTCACTGGCCACATGACATATACAGACTTTTGCCAAACTGTAAGGTACATAAAAATTATAAAACATATTAAAAAGTTTGTAAATCAAAATTTTTTTTGTTAAACGCCAGTTGCTTTATCAAGGCAATCATGACATTACCTACTGGTAATACCACGCCAGCAGCAACTGTACCACCCGGTTATAGCTGAGCACCCCGTCGCTGACGCCAAAAGCTTTCAGGCTGGTGTCCCGCAGCACATCCGACACCTGATCTACCGTCTCCGTGTCAATCAGCGCCCTGCCGTTGATCCTCTCCCACTCCTGCTCTGCCACAAATATATTGTCCGCAATGACCTGAGCGGAGATCCGGGGTTGGGCAAGATAGGTTTCCCGGTCCTGTCCCACAGCCTTGTAAAAATCATTGTCCAGATAGTTCAGCACGGACAGATAGCCGCTGTACTCAAAGATCGGACTGCCCGACTCCGTACAGGCCAGAAAGCTGATAAAGTTGGCCTCGTCCTCATAGATATAACCCCTTAAATGAGCCAGCTCATGACAGAAAGTATCCGGCTTATTCATTATATACATCACATCGTTATAATTTGCCTCCATGGAGAAAGGAAAATAATACCCCTGCATATGCTGCTGGCAAAAAAAGTCCGAGGCAGCAAACGGCTTGGGGTGGGGGTAGTATCCTTCCAGCTGGTCGTAGCTCTGCCCCAGCCTTTGCATGGCCCCAACAGCCTCCTCCTGCATATCCCGGACGCTGCCGCGGTACAGCACATTCCCCTCCCGGTCCCTCTCCATCTCCAGGGCAAGAGTATTGCATTTCTCCACCACAAAATTGCGCAGATCAGTGAGCTCCTCCAGTGTATAGCTGTCTTTGGCATGGGGAAAATAGTGCTCGGAAAAGGTTCCCGCGTGATACAGCAGGGAACAGTTCAGCGTCATGACCGTACATACGGCGAGCAGCGTCCACGCAAAAAATATATAATAGCGCCGAATGTATATCCTGCATCGTTTCCAGTGAACCGCATGGGCCAGACCCAGTATGGGCATCAGCACCAGCGCCACACATACCAGCAATACGCCGGCCGCCAACATCCACTCCCCCACGGAAAAGGAAAATATATCCATAAACCGCCCGTAAGTATTTACCCACAGGGGAAAAACATACCGGATATACTTATCGCTCAATCCTGGAATCACCGCCGCTGCCAGATTGACTGCCACCACCAGCAACGCCCAAATACCATATACTTTTAAAGCCCTATGCCTCTTTTTCTCTCCGCTGCGTTTCACCCTCTTCGCCATCCTCCGGTTTAAGCTTGATCTTAGCCTTTTTCCAGACGCCCAGACGGTACAGCACATACAGGATCACAGAGGAGATTCCGTTGCTGACCACTACGGAATACCACACGCTGCGCACGCCCATTTGGAGCAGTTCACCGCATATCCACAGAGTCAGAAAACGAAACACCCACAGCCTGCTGGCGTCCACCGCCATCGTGACCTCCGTATGTCCTGTACCTTGAAACAGGCCTATAGTGCTGTTGTACACCCCGTTGGAAAAGCACCAGAATGCCATAACGCTCAAAAAATCAGCCGCCATGGCTATCACTTCTCCGTCATCACTAAATATGCTTACGATGGCGGTGGAAATCGGCTTTCTAGATAATATCATACCACCTATGAACAAAAAAGCAACGCAAATGCGCATGGAAATCTTATAACCCTGCTCCGCCCTGTCCTGCTGGCGCGCGCCCATATTCTGACCCACGATGGTGGCCGTGGCAGAACCGATACCATTGGAGGGCAAAGTGATCATACTGTTGACCTTGTTACCGATCCCGTAAGCCGCCATGGCCTGTGTGCCAAAAGCATACACATTGCGGCTCATAAGCAGAAATCCAAGCTGCATGGTACTGCCGCCGATGGCGGAGGGCAATCCGATCTTCAGGATCAGCTGCAATTTTTCCTTTTCAAAACCCATATATCTTCTGCTGATAAAAATCTCTTTTCCCGGCCGGGTCAGCAGGAAAAAGGCGATCAAAGCAGGCGCCATCTTAGCAAACAGGGTAGCCGCGGCAGCTCCTCCGGCACCCAGCTTAAATCCCACGATAAACAGCGGGTCCAGAAACAGATTCAGCACAATACCTCCCAGATTAAGGAACATGGGCCGCACCGTATCTCCCTGGGCCTGATGAATGGCGGAGAACAGATTGACCATAAACAGAAACGGCATATCCCATATCACGATCCGCAGATACATCAGACTGTGACCATAAGTTTCCGGGTCCGCTCCCAGCCAGGCCACAATCCCCGGCGTAGCCAAAAAGCACAGGGTGGCACATACCAGTGAGAACAGCATGGCGGCGGCAAATATCTGGTTTGCCATCTTGAGGGCATCCTCTTTTTTACCCGCCCCGATATACTGGGTTATCAGCACCGAACCGGCCACGGTGATACCGCTGCCGAAATTAATGATAATATTCTGTACCGGCGTCACCAGATTGATAGCCGCCAGCTGTGACGTACCGATCTTCCCCAGCCAATAGGTATCCGTAAGGTTGTACATGGTCTGCAGGAAACTGTTGATGACCACCGGGATAGCCAGCGACAAAATGGCGCGGATCAGATTGCCATGCAGGATCAGATCTCGGTTTATTTTTTTTTCGCTTACTTTCATGACAAGACTTCTTTCTGCTCTGTTTGTGTTGTGCATACGACTTTACAGGTTGTATTTTAGCACAAAAAAGCAGATTGAGCCGCTGAATTCTTATGGGATTGCGTAGAATATCACTTACTTTTTGTTATAAAAAGAGCTGTAGAGAAATCCTCTACAGCCCCTGTATTATACTTTCACCGGTGTCATTATTCCCAGCTTATGCCATCCTTATAATCGGACCAGATATTGCACACCCAGGTCTTGCCCTGATTGAGTACGATCTCATTGCCGTTCTCGTCAAAGTAACGGGTAGGCTCATCCACGTCATCTCTGGACCAGGTACCCTTGATCACCTTACCATTGGTGAAAATATAGGCCTCATTGCTGCCATAAGTCTTAAAGAACAGATAGTCGTTGTTGTCTCTCACCTGACCGTCGCAGATCTTAAACACCACATTGCTCACAGTCAGCTGCTGACCATTCATCTCATCGATCTGTTTTGCGTCATACTGATAGCGATAGTACAGACCGTCCTCCGCATTGTACTCAAACACGGGACGGAAACTGCCGCCGCCAAAGCCTCCTCCGGGATAAATCTTGACAGCATCGGGCTTATCCGCGTACTCTGCAGGGTGTCCGTCGTTGGCAAACAGGAACGCGCCTCTGAAACCTGCGTCATAGGTCTTGTCATAACCCTGACGCTCCACAGCCTTGGCATAGCCGTCCATAAACATATAACCTTTATATTCTGTGGCGTATCCAGGCCTCTCAACCCTCTCAAATGCCTCCGAAGAAGGATTGTGTATACCGGCAAGAGCCTGGCTGATATTGTCCACCAGATCGCTCTTCAGCAGATCCTCCACATAGGGGATAGCCAAGCCCCAGTTACAGTAGATAGCATCCAGACCCATGGCTTCATATACATAATAATCACGGCTGCTGCGGACGGGCCCTACACGATCCAGATCGTCATAGTCCTCAAAAAATGCCATTATACGGGTGCCACGGCCTTCCACCGCAGCCTCATAGATAATGCTGGCCTGAGAGATACCGTACTGGGGCAGGGCCTTCTTGTCGTTGGGCATCATAACCGCCATGCTGCGGCGGCGGACAACGGACTCATCCTTCCACTCGCCCGTCAGATAGCTCTGCATCTTGCCGTCCTCAACGGTTCTGGTCTCAATGGTTGCCGTACCGGCCACCCGATCCCCCTCAGGCTGCTGAGACTCCTCCGTGCTGTCGGGAGTCTGAGACTCCTGGGACGGCGTACTCTCCTCGGTGGAAATAGGTCTGCCCTGGAGAGCATCGCCACTTGTAGGCTCCTCAGGCTGCTCTCCACATCCAGCCAGTGCACAGGCCGTCAGTAATACAGCGGTCATTAACTTTATCTTTTTCATCCGTGTCATTTCCTTTCTGATAATGATTTTCTTATGAATATTTCTTACGGCTATTCCTATTTGTAAAATAACCTTTCTTATTGTAGCGCTAATTCAAATCTTTGTCCACTGTATAAATCTTAATTTTTATGAAAGATTTCTAAACTTCCTCCACATCTATCAAGAAACGCAGCACATATTCCTGCTCCACGGGATAACAGTACCTGGGGGCCGTGGACGGACCGCAGCTCCCCGTCCCTATCCCCATCTGGAACGCGGATATGGTCACATAGGTTCCTGTACTTTTCTCGTCCTCCCTGTGACTCATGGCAAGCAGCTCCCTGTCGCTGTAGGGCTTGATCCCCAGTTCATAGGGACGGTCTACGGCCCTAAAACTGATCCTGAGCCTGCCGTCGCTGACCCCCGCCCACTGGCAGTCGCAGCGGTTTCCGCTCTCCTGGGGCCTGATATTCGGCTCGGTCATATCCGCCACAGGGCAGGAGACCATGCCTATGGGAAAATGATCTTTCATGTCCCCATAGGACTCCCCTTTTCTTCCATAATATGACACATAGTCAAAGCTCCGGTCCAGCCGAAAAGCCTTGCCGAATCTGGGCAGAATACCGCTCCCCCGCAGACAGCGCAGCCTGCTGGCCACCAGAATGCCCTGGCTGCAATACTCATAAGTATCCGTGCACAGAAAGCTGCCCGCTCCGCAGGTAATACGTGTTCTTACCTTCAGCCGCAGCTCCGTGCGGTCAACACTCAAGACCTCTTCCTGCTGATCTGTAAATCCGGTCATCACCGAATGAGGCGACCCGTTTACGTCATTGTCCGTGGGCGCCCTAAACAGAATGGTGTACGGATCAGATGCCGTCAGTTCACAGTCTCCCAGATACAGGCAAAAGCGCCCGTTATCCGCGCTCAGAATGGGCGGCAACGGTTTTTGGCTGCTGCGGACAGGTCTGGGCAGCTGTGCTTCCCGCAGGGTAATCTGCTCCACCGCCACCTCCCTTCCGCTGCTCTTATCCAGCGTAGTAACGGTGAGCAGTTGTTCCTGCCGGGGGTCCTGCCGTATCCGTCTGTATCCCTCCGGGGAACGCTCCTCTCTGGGCAGAATACGGATACATTTCCTCTCCAGAGGAGCCACCGTGGGCACTACCTCCGCCTCTCTGCCGTCGCTCCAGCTACAGCGCAGCACATAGCGGCTGCCGGGCGTAAAGCCCGTGGTATTAAAGATCTCGTACAGATTTCCTTCCAAATGAGTCACACGGATGGGCCGGTAGAGGAAACGGACGATCCGCGCGCCTGTGGAGGGACTTCTGTCCGGATAAAAGATCCCGTCCACACAGAAATTGCCGTCATGCTCCCACTCTCCGTGGTCGCCGCCGTAAGTGTAGCTGCCGTCCCCGTGGAGTACCGCGTGATCCGCCATCTCCCACACGCAGCCCCCCATAAGGTTGTCATATCGGTAGATCTCCTGCCAGTAGCTCTCCGCATTGCCGGGGCCCACGCCCATGGCGTGGGCGTACTCGCAGAGAAAATAAGGCCTGTCGCAAAGCTGAGAGATATTGCGGGTCCTCTCGCCCACCTGCCGCACCTTTTCCACGGAAGGATACATCTCGCTGCCCACATCATAAGCTCTGCGCCGGGAATGGATCACACCCTCATAGTGAATGGGCAGGGGAGTTCTCTTTTTCAGATATTGGTACATCCTGTCCGTGTTATAGTATCCTCCGGACTCATTGCCCAGGCTCCACATAATGATGCTGGCATGTATCTTGTCCCGGTGAAACAGCCTGCGGACACGGTCCAGATAGTGCAGCCGCCAGGCGGGATCATCGCTGATATGATTGTAGCTGGGAGGCAGCCTGTGGGAAAAACAGCCGTGAGTCTCCAGATCGGCCTCGTCCACCACATAGATTCCCCGCTCATCACAGAGCTCCAACAGATACGGGTCCGGCGGATAATGGGAGGTGCGTATCGTATCGATATTGTACTCCTTGCAGAGGGCTATGTCCCGCTCAATCTCCTCCGGTGTCATGGTATAACCACCCCTGGGGCTGGTGTCGTGGTGATTGACCCCATGAAGTTTTACCGGCCGGCCGTTAATCCTAAATACGCTGTCCAGGGTTGTCACCCGCTTAAATCCCACTCTCTCCCGGATACAGCAGCTCCCCGTCTCGATATACAGATCGTACAGCACCGGTTCCTCCGCGTTCCATTCCCTGACGGACAGATCGGAGAAAGTCACCTGAGCCACATGCTCCCGGGAATACCCGTCCAAACTCAGGCGGAGTCCATGCCCTTCCAGCGAAAACCGAACCGGACCGTCCTCATACATTGTGGCGGTGACAGTTGCGTCATATATTGCCCCCGGCATCTGAGAGGTCTCATTATGTACGGTCTGCCAGGCAATATCCCATATATCGCTTTCCTCGCAGACCCGCAGCAGTACATCCCGGAAGATCCCGTTATTGCGGAACATATCCTGGCACTCCAGATAGGAGCCGTTGCACCATCTGCGCACCACGGCAAGCAGCTCGTTCTTTCCCTGACTGAGAAACTCCGTCACGTCAAACTCGGCCATATTATGGGAGCCTTCGGAGTAGCCCACAAAGCAGCCGTTTACATACAGGTCTATACAGCTGGCCACTCCCAGAAAAGAGAGCTCATGTCTTTGCCGGGGATCGTCCACGTTAAAGAAATGCCTGTATACACCCACAAAATTATATTCCTCTCCCGGGTCCCTGCGCCGGGGGGTATTCCCCTGGTCCGCTCCCGTCCAGGTAAAAACCGGCCCTACCTTATCCACAGTGGGTATGCGAGGCGGCTGAAAGGGAAACTGATAGCGTGTATTAACATAAAAAGGCCTGTCATAGCCCTGGAACTGCCAGCAGCCGGGCACGGCAATCCGCTCCCACTCCACTTCCTCCGTATCCAGAATGGCGGGCATCTGCGCCGGGCGCGTATAAAAATGAAAATCCCAGCTGCCGTTTAGACAGATTACCTTGGGTGAGCCATAGCGCTTTTCACGCAAACCGATGTTCCGTGCCCTCTCCCTGTCCGGATAGGGGATAAAATAGCTCCTGGGAGCCAGCCGATTCACCGCCAATGTCTCAAAAGTATGGTAATTGTCCTGGTTGATGATATATTTCATGGTAAAGTCCTCCTTATCTCTTCAAGGGGCCCTCGCATATCCCATGTACCAATGCAGACCTTTTTTTCCCTATCCCTCTGCCCTGATACATCCTATGTTATATTCCGGCCGGTCATTGCCAGCGGATGGCAGCAACCGGGATATTCCATCGTCAGGTCATAAAATAAGTCTCGCCGCCCAGCAGTCTGACAAAAAAGAGTACCCCACAGAAAAGCTGATACAACAGGATCACCCCGGCCAGTATATAGGCCGCCCGGATCAGAAACAGCCGCGCGCTCCTGGGACGGCCGCCCTCCGGTGTCAGCAGCATGATATCCACATTGCGCAGGGACAGCCATTTCAACAGACTCACCACGTACAGCCAAAATATGGCAAACAGATATCCCCAGAGGAAATTCCCGTCCCGGGAACGGCTGCCGGTCTCCACCAGACAAAGCGCCTCCCCGAATCCCACCAGCGCCATCAGCCAGCTGTATACATAGGCGCGGCTCAGACGCAGCTGGTATACGCCTCCCGGCCATACGTCCTCCCTGGTGGCACCCAGCTGCCGCCACTGCTGCCGGGTCATGGCCAGCAGACTGGCACCCAGCACCGCCAGAGGAAAAGCAAGGGAACACAGCACCGCCAGCTTGGGCCTGTCCGCATGCAGGGAAAAGGTATACCAGGGGTCAAAGGTCATGCCGTTTCCGGTATCTTCCCCGAACAGCACCATATTCTGCCACAGCACCACACCACAGGCGGGCAACACGGCGGCCCCCAGCAAAAACACCTGTTTAAACCGGGTGCCCCGGCACAGATCCCACAACAGTTTCAGAGCCAGCACCGGGGCAAAAACTGTCAAAAAACTGGGTTTTACGCCGGTGCAGACCACCAGGAGAAAGGCGAAGATCATCCACTGCTTTACCGTGAGCTTTTCCCGGTATTGATCCGCCAGACCCTGATAATAGAGCAGCGCCCCCAGAGCCAGCAGCCGCATACACAGATAAGTGGAGTTGTGCCACAGATTGCCGGACTGATAACTCACATAGCGGTAACTCCCCGCCCATCTCAGATAAAAGGGCATCACCAGATTCAGAGCCAGAGCCGCCGCCATGGTGGCCCAGCCTCTCTTCTCCGAACCTGCCATCCGGCGCAGCAGCAGTTCCGTGAGCAGCAGAGTACCCACCGATACCGCCGCCAGAAACAGGGCGATCCCCACGGTAGTCTTACCGCAGATAAGATACAGCGCCTGATAGACATAGGCGGTAAAGCTGTAATACCAGCCGTCCTCCACGATCATACTGATATGATAGGGCAGATCCGACTGAAAATAGCGGTTATTATAGTCCAGCGGCTGGACGGACTGCATATAGTACAGGTACAGGCAGGCCACGCCGTAGGCAGCTGTCAGCGCCCACATCAGCCATTCACCGCCGCTCTTTGTATACCATGTCCCTTTTTTACCCGAAACTTTTTCTTTGTCCACTGATCTGATCCTCGCTTATTTTATATGCCGTAAACCTGTGGTTATAGTATAGCAAAAGAGCACGCAATGTCAACTGCGTACTCTTTGGAGCTGCAATCCAACAAATATACAAAAAGGGGTTGACTCTCCCCCCGGCTGTAATGATATATATGAAAGTACAAAGCGCTTTGTGAGCATATCGCGCCGCAACGTCTGCGTGCCGACATCTGTTGAAAGGAGTAAGTATTATATGTACAAGATCGGTGAATTATCCAAGCTCTGCAATATTCCGGTTAAAACCCTGCGCTACTATGACGGCGAGGGCATCCTGTGTCCGGAGGAGATCGATACCCTCACAGGCTATCGTTACTACAGTGCCGCACAGCTCTCGGACTGCTACCGAATCCTGGCGCTGAAGGAGCTGGGCTTTACTCTGGAGCAGATACGGGACGGAAACAGGCTGCCCAAACAGGAGTTGGCCGGATTGCTGGAGGAAAAAGAGCGGGAGCTTGACGCGCTTATTAGCCGCAACAGACAAAGCATAGCCACCCTCCGCAGACTTTCCGACGCCATAAAGGAGGAAAAAACCATGTATAATATCGTCATACACAAAAGTGAGGACATCCGTATCGCCTACGTTCGATTGCTGTTGCGCGATCGTACCCAGAGCAGCCGGATACTGGCTGCCCTGCGGGAGATTCTGCCCCGGGAAATACAGGGAGACCGAACCCTGCTGGTGGACTATGAAACGGAGTATCGCAGCGGTTGCCTCGATACGGGCCTGGGTGTGGAGATCACAGGAGAACTGCCCGCCGGGCTGCAATTGCCTGACACGGCAGGCATATCTGCCGAAGAGACGCTCCGCGTGACCGAAAACATCATCCGTTTTTCCGGCGAAACCGCCTGCGTGGTCTGCGGCCAGGGAGAATACCACCAGGCCGTAGTAGCATTGCACCGACATCTGGAGGAGCGGCACTGCCAGATCACAGGCCCCACCTGCCAGATTGTCTACGAGGACGGCGTGACGGAGATCAAACTGCCCATATGCCGACTCTCCGCCACACCACAGACTCCCCGAAACGATAATATCCAGATGGAATTTGAAAACGACGACCGTGTCATCGGGCATTGGGAGCTGGTGGACGTGCTGCCTGACAGGGAGCAGTTCCTGCCGGGGCATCCCAAAACCCAGCCGGGCACTCATCCTATCCGGGAGTTGTATTTCCTGCCCCAGGGGGAATGGTATTGGTGTTTCGGCTGGACAAAGGGCTATCTGCTGACCTCCTTTGGCTATCCCAAACAGCAGAGCCGCAATGCCTATACCGTCGAGGAGATCGGCGGTGAGACCTATATGTTCATAGAGATGCGTTTTCAGACCTATCTGCTCTACGACGGGAAACCGGAGTGCTGGGTGCTGCGTCAGACAGACCACAGGCATTACAACCGCTGGGACATCCGCAGAAAAGATCCCATTCCCCATGCTCCCGCCGATGATCTCCGCGTAATAGGCACATGGCAGGTATGCGATCTGGTGCGCCGCCGGGAAGACTTCGTGCCGGGCAGGCCCAACCCAGCCTTTCCCCATGAAGCGCTGTTCTGGCGCACTGCCCAGTTCCTGCCTGAGGGGGAGATGCGCAACACATTCCGCAATATTAACGACATGAACCCCTATACCGAGGGATCGGAAATGTGGCGCTGGTGTACAGGCAATGTGATATCCGAACCGCAGTCCACCGCAAGTATGTACTATATTCAAGAATACGGCGGGAAGGAATATCTTTTGATCCAATGGAAGAGCGGCGACTACACATACGGAAATGAAGAGCCGTACTGGTATGTGTTTAGCCGGTAAGCACTGTGGTTAATATAGGCAGAGGGGATTTTTGTCCCATTAAACCCCCTCTGCCCTATCCTTCCCAGTTTAGTGCGCCGTACACCGTCTCCAGCATGATCTGGGGCATAAAGGGCTTTGTGATATAATCCTCTACTCCCATTTTTCTGGCTCTCTCCATAGTCTCCAGCTCTTTGGTGGCCGTTATGAAAACAGCCGGAACAGCGCTGCATTCACGTATGCGCTCAAAGGTCTCGAATCCGTCCATGCCTGACATTTCCAGGTCCAGCAGCACCAGGTCCACATGGTCTTTTTTCAGAAGTTCCAGAGCTTCCTCGCCGCTGCTTGCCGTCAGTAGCCTGTAGGAGGGCTGTGTCTCAAATATATTTTTGATCAGATCTATACTGATGGCCTCGTCATCCACCGCCAAGACCGTTTTATGCTTATCGTCCGATTGACGCATCTGATACTCTTTGTCCTCATCCACCATCGCCAGCATGATATCCACGATCCGGGGATCGAACTGCGTCCCCTTTCCCGCCACCAATTCCCCTCTGATCACGTCCTGAGGCAGAGCGTTACGGTAACTGCGGTTGGAGGCCATGGCGTCATACGCGTCCGCCACACCGATGATCCTTGCGTGTTCCGGGGTATTCTCCCCCACCAGACCGTTGGGATAACCCTTTCCGTCAAAGCGCTCATGATGAAACTTGGCTCCGGTGGCGATCAGCTGATCCTTGGCGAAAGACTTTAATATATGGTAGCCCGAAACCGGATGCAGTTTGATGAAGGCGTATTCCTCATCCGTCAGCTTTCCGGGCTTGTTGATGATCCCATCCGGTATCCTGATCTTACCCACATCATGCAGCAGGGCCGCTCTGTAGATCTTTTCCTGCTCTTTCTCGCTTTTTCCCATTCTTCTGGCGATCTCGCGGCTGTAGTTGGCCACCCGCACGGAATGGCCTCTGGTATATTTGTCCTTGGCGTCTATGGTCTTGGCCAGTATCTGCATGATATTGTCGTTTAGCTGCTCCAGCTCTCTGCGGCTCTCCTGCAGTTTGACCAAATAGCGGTCCGTTCTGTTCATCTCTACGATGCAGAACACAACAATGACTCCAAGCACCACCAGGCACATTATAACGCTCTGGATCATGATCAGGCTCAGATCCGCATACAGCCCTTTGTTGTCCACTACCATGACCACATACCAGTCGTTCAATATCTTATCCGAAAACACCGTGATCTTCTCGCCGGCCATCTCCATATCAAAGCTGGTGCCGCCGGATGCTACCACTTTATTTACAAGCTCTTTCTTTTCGGCATCCTCACTGTATTCCTTTCCCTTTTCCGCCGCATTGGAGTGGGCTACCACAAAGCCGTCCCTGTCTATGATGAAACCGTATCCGTGTCCGTTTAAATTGATACGCTCCGTAAGTCTCTGAAGCGTTTCCAAGGAGATGTCCAGAGAGATAACGCTGTCGCTATCATACAGCATCCTGCTAAGGGAGATCATGATCGTTCCCGTCTGCGCGTCCAGATACGGAGATATCATTACCGGCTCGCCCCCGGCCTTGACCGCATCCGTATACCATACCCGCTCTGTGGGCACATAGTCTTCCTCCGGCACCCAGCCGATACCGTCCAGGTATTGGCCTCCTATCCAGCCGTACACTCCGGTAAAGTCCTCGTCAACGGAATTCATATAATATTCCGATTCATTTTCCAGAAAGGCAAGTATCACCTCCGGCTCAGCCTCTTTTCGCAGCAGATATTCGATCTCCATGGAGGTGATCTGGATGATATCCAGCGCTCTGCTCAGATAGCGCTCCGCCTGCTCCTTCTCCTGAGCCATGGTACTTGCACCCAGGGCAAGAGCATCCTTTCTGGCGTTTTGGTAAAAGGATGTCATCATATATACCGCCAAAAAAGCCAGTGCGGCCATTGTCACAGTAATAGTGATAAAAAAGTGTTTCCTGCTGGTTTTCATCTCTTGTCCGTCCCCTGTCTTTAACTGTCGCCAAACAGCGCCTTGTATCCGGCAAATTCTTTTTTATCATTATACATTGTTTATACGGTTCTTTTCAATCCTTTCGTTAAAAATACCTGTGGATTATTTCCCGTTGGCCCTCCCGGCAGATGTATTCCAATCGCAATGCGCTATCCTTGCAGACCCGGAAAAAAGCCTCTGTACATGCAATGTGAAACAGGATATCCCCGTCTGCAGCATCTGCCGGGACAATGCTTTGAAAACAAGCTGTCCGGTCCATTTCCAGAACTTCCAACTGTGTCCTCACGATGCGGTAAAGCTCATTTTTGGTTATCGGGTCCTCCGAAATATAACTATAACGGAAACAGGCGGCGGCATGGCGGTTGGTATTGATAAGTCTCTCCAGATACTGTTCCAATCCTCTGGGCATGATCTCTTCCACCGATATCGTAAACCGCCGCACCGCAAGCCCCTGTATCCGGCAGATCAAGGCAGATAGCATCCGGGCAGTTACGATCACAAAATCGTTTCCTCCCTCTATTTTTAACGTGACTCCCCGCATAGCCGCCTCCCCGCCTAATCCCCGCCTTTGCCTACCCGTTTTCCGGACCTCTGAGCCGCTCCACCAGCGCATCCCTGGCAAATTGATGCAGGATCACCATAGTGATCAGCAGGGGCACGAGGGTCAGCACAGCGCTGTAGGAGAAGGCAAGACCTGTGGGGAACCGGAATGCCATATAGAAGGCCCCTTGCCGATACAACAGGTTGCTCAGCGCGTATCCGCAGCAAGTTCCGGCAGTCAGAGTCACTCCCACGGCAGTCAGCACCAGCAGCAGACTTTCCCCCAACAGCATCCTGCGGATCTGTCCCCTGCCCATGCCGATGGATTCCAGCATGGCAAGTTCCTGGCGCCGGGTGACGATATTGGTTATCAGTGTGTTGATCATACTCAGGATACTGAACATCATGATAAAGATAGCCAGTCCGCTGATGGCTCCGAACATTTGGTCTGCTTGGCGGGCATAGGCCACACGGCGCTCTGCCAGAGTCTCAAGGTTCAAATCAGGCCTCTCTGCTATCATCTGCTCCAGCGCCTCCTGCACTGCGGGTTCCCGCGCCTCCTCCACAGACACCAACAGATCGGTGTACAGGCTGTCAAAGGCCACCATCTCCTGTGCCGCCTGCTCCGGTATTAAAAACCATCCCTCCATCCGGCCGTATTGGTCCAGCACAAACTGTTCGCTGAGAATACCCAATATCTGTACGTTTTTTTCCACTTCCCGGTTCCCGTCGTAATAGTGGAATACAAGACTGTCACCGGGCCGGAACTTCCAGCCGTAGATCTCCTGGGCCACGCCGTTTCCTGCCATAAGTACATAGTTGCCGCTCAGCAGCATGTCGATATCCGCGTTTCCCTCCTCCAGGTACTGTCCGATCCCTGCCATATCCTCTTCGCTCAAAAGATATACCATATCGTCCACATCGTATTCATCCCGCAGGGGGACGTCGAACCGCACCCCCAGTTGTCTGATCCCCACCACCTCTTTCACGCCCTCCAATCCGGAGATGCTATTCTCAAGCTCACCCTTTAAGGGAGTCAGGGCCTGCAGGCCGCTGATGCCGTACTCGCTCAGTTCCACCGCCGCCTGGGTGTAGTTGATATGAAACTCCGCATTGGTAAAAAATCCCTGTCTGGCATAATTATCTCTGCGGAAAGAAGACATATATGTGGCCGCCGTCATAAACAGGACGCCGCCCAAAGCCAGTGACAGCATGGTTACAGTAGCCTTTTTCTTATTTTTGGAAAAGTTCATAAGACCCAGTCCCAAGGGAGACAGGCCGCGGCACAGTTTACGGCCCCCCGGCCGTTTCATTTCGTCCAGGGGCATATAGCGCAGCGCCTCCATAGGGGAAACGGCAGCCGCGATCTTGGCCGGTTTGCCCACAGAAATCATCGTGATCCCATAGATAACCGCAAATACACACAACATGGCCACTGCCATACCGGCAAGATCAAAGCCATCGGGCACCAGACCATATCCCACCGCCGTTCCAAGAAATATGCCCACAGGCGCCGCCCGCAGAAACAGGATACCCCCTTCCCGGGAAACCAGCTTTTTCATCTGCCCTCTGGTCATACCGATGGCGCTAAGCTGTCCAAACTGATGTATCCGGCCTATGACGGACAGGTAAAACACGCCGTAGATCACTAAAGTAGCAGCCACCAGTATCACTGCCCCCACCAGGACGCAGAGAGTCATCATCTGGGGATCGGGGGACAGGGAGTCCAAAAAGGATTTGGAGGGACTTACATATTTTCTCTCCACCCCAGCCTCCCGGCCGATCTGATACATAAGCTCCCGGCAGTCTGCGGCTGACATATGGGCCGCATCCCGCAGTTTGGCATATACCTCATAGGATCGGTCTGCCAGCTGACTGCCCTGCTCCGCATAGCTTTGGGAGAAAAATACGGAGAACTGTTTTGCCGTATCATCGCCCTCCAGTATGCCGGAAACCGTGAAAGTCTCTACACTTCCGTCATAAAAGCTGAAAGTCACGCTGCTGCCCACCCGGGGTTCCACACCCATCTTGCGCAGCATCGCCCCGCACACAGCCACCTCCCGGTCACTTACCGGCAACGCGCCGCTTACAAGGTTGCCCACCCGGATTTCATCCGTCATATCGCTGACATAGCGGGGCATTACGGAAAAACCTTCCATCTCCGAGAGTACTCCTGACTTAACCTGTATCTGACAGGAAATGCGTTCATCCGCCCGAAGCGCGTTCACCTGTTCTTCGTTCAGTTCAAAGTAACTCACCTGCTGCCTGTGGGCCAGTTCCCTGCGGGTCCGCTCCTGCTGGCCCAGAGCAAATGTGAGGATACCTGTGAGCAAAGCCGATGCCAGCATGATGGTGATCATCACAAAAATATTGCGCATACGGCTGGTCCTTAAACTCTGTCTGGACATCTGAGATATCATTTTTCCGACTGTCTTTTTATCATGAATACTCTTTATATTATTATCTGAATTGCTCATATTTTTCCCTCCGTCTCTCCAGGTCTACGCCCGTATCCTGCCGTCCTCAATGCGGATCTTCACGTCAGCTTTCTCCGCGATCTCAGGATTGTGGGTGATCATAACGATAGTCTGCCGGAACTTCTCAGCCGTCATCTTCAGCAGATCGATGACCTTGTCGCCGGTCCGGCTGTCCAGATTGCCGGTGGGCTCATCCGCTAAGATGATGGCCGGTTTGGATATCAAGGCCCTGGCGATTGCCACCCGCTGCTGCTGACCGCCGGACAGATGGCCTGGATAGTTTTTGAGCTTGCCCTCCAACTCCAGAAACTGTACGATCTGCTCCAAAAACTTTACGTCCTCCGTCCTGCCGTCCAGACGTACGGGCAGCACGATGTTCTCATAGGCCGTGAGGTAGGGGATCAGATTATAGTTCTGGAATATAAAGCCGATGCGCTGTCTGCGAAACACGGTGAGCTGTTCCCCGCTCATCTTCTCCACGCTCCGGTCCTCCACGGTCACGCCGCCGGATGTGGGGGTATCCAATCCTCCCAGCATATTGAGCAGTGTGGATTTTCCGCTGCCCGATGTGCCGATGATAGCTACAAACTGTCCGCTTTCCACGGTTACATTCACATCGTCCAAGGCTTTTACAAGGCTCTCTCCCCTGCCATAATACTTTTTCAGGTTTGTCGTTTTCAATATCTCCATGTCATTTCTCCCTTCTTGTTATCCCAAATATACAGGCGGTTATTGTTGTCTGTAACTCAGACCGCCGCGACTAACTTAAGGATACTTTTTTCTGGGAATTATACAATGGGGATTGCCTAAATTAACATCGTGGGCGCTTAAACTAACATGCGGTTTGGCGGAAAGATGTTTCCACTTTCCTATCTGCTTTTGTTGGGAGTATGTCCGGTATATTTTTTGAAGGTTCGGATAAAGTTGGCGTAATCCTTGAATCCCGTGTTAAAGCATGTGTCGGTCACGGATTGTCCCTGGGCGAGAAGAGACTGCGCAAGGTCGATCTTTTTTTCCAGAATATAAGTTTTCAGCGGGATTCCGGTATATTGCTTAAATATTTTCCCGATATAGTCCTTATTGTAGCTGAGTTCGTTTCCGATATCGGTGAGAGTAAAGCTCTCGGTGATGTTATCGTTTATATATTGTATTGTCCGTGTTATAAGCGGCGGCATAATATTAGCGGGTATATTTTCTGATTCGATAAATTTCCGGCAGACAAAATAAAGCACCTGCATACAGTACGAATTGGCAAGTATGTCACTGCAAAAGGCATCGCTGTCCAGCGAATCCCTCAGGGAAACAAACAGCGCTAAAAGAGTAAGGATATCGTCTTCGGACAGAGTGACTATGTTATTCTGTCCGGGACTTCTTTTATCAAAAAAGGATATGAAATTGGTCTTTTCCGTGGTCAGACTCTGTAAAAATTTGGTGGATAGATTCAGGGTATAGCGTTCGTATGAGCCGCCGTCCAGACTTACTGCAAGATGATATTCGGTAGGGTTCATGATCGCCAGGGCGCCTCTTCCAATATGAACGCAGGAATGTTCCACAAGCATATTGATGTCTCCCTGTAAAAGAAGGTATATTTCATAACCGTTATGCCTGTGAAATATGTTCTTGTAATTTCCCCCGATACGGTGTTCAAGTAGAATATTTTCTTTTATTTCCTCATAAATGTAGGGCATACTGCCGTTTTGCTGTTCCATGATGATCTCCTCCGCCAAAAATATATCATTTGACAGCTGAAAACGCAATATTTCTGGACAAAAAAGCAAAGAAACTTGCAACAGCAGATATTATCATGGTTATAGAAATGGTATACAATTCTGTAAACATGGGAGGATATATTTATGAACAAAAACCAACAGGCAGACACGCCCATGTCATGGGTTACGACATGGGGAACGGCAGAGGAGAATTTTATAGCCACTCCTGAAGGTATGCCAGAGCCTCTTGCAGACACAACGGTCCGTCAGATTATCCAGGTGACCTCCTCCGGGGACGAGATGAAACTGAGACTTTCTAACCGGTACGGCAAAAGCGATGTTGTGATACGATCCATGCATGTGGCAAAACAGATAAAGGCAGATCAGTCTGCAATAGACCTGTCAACTGATACCGTAGTCAAAGCATTGGGTTCGGAGAAAATCCTTATTCCCGCGGGTGAGGTTATAGAGACGGACCCGCTTGGTTTCAGCGTTAAGGCCCTCGATAATATCGCGATAACCATGTACTTTGACGCCGCTCCCGCGGCAACGGAGGAAATGACGGGACACCGGGGAGCAAGGGCCACTACCTATCAGGTATCGGGAAACCAAGTCTCGGCAGAGACCTTTTCTTCGCCTGCCACCACCACGTCATGGTACTTTTTGGCAGATGTGTCACTCATGTCCCCGGCGGGAAGTAAGGCGGTAATATGTTTCGGCGATTCTATTACGGACGGTTTCGGAACAGACTGGGTGGTGCCGGGAAAAAGACCGGATACTTATTCGCGATGGGTAGATTTTTTCGCAAAAAGACTTCAAGCAAACGAAAGCACAAAACATATTTCCGTAGTCAATAAAGGCATCGGCGCTAACTCCATATTAGGATCATGGCCCACGGATGCAGGGAGAGACAGATTTAAGAGAGACCTGCTGGGACCGGACGGCGCGGCATATTGTATCCTTCTGTTCGGCGTCAACGATCTTCTTTCCCTGTCCGATACCGGTAAATATGACAGACTTATTCCCGAGTATCAGAAGATGGTGGCGCTGTGCCATGAAAACGGGATAAAAATATATGGAGCGCCCATACTTCCTTTCGGAAAAAACCAGGATCATACCGAAGCTGCCGAGGAGGTAAGAACAAAGATCAACGACTGGATGCGCAGCCCTGATTCCCATATGGACGGTATTATCGATTTTGAGGGCGCTTTGGCCGATCCGGCTGATCCAAAATGCATTTTACATAAATACGCTCCGTTAGACGGTCTGCATCCGTATGACGGATATGAAACGATGGCAGAAGCGATCGATTTAACAATGTTTGCATAATATGGAAATTTGAACCCGTCAGATAGTCGTGTAGGCGCGTGAGAGGGACTATACCTTTCAAAACCATTGCGCAGCGATTGAGAGGCCGAATGGTCTTCAATAGGAGAATTGGCATGAATACTCAAATGATACTTGAAGGTACAATCCGTATCGGTTATTACAACGGCGAAACGTCCGCAGTGAAAATCGCTCTCAATAATCTGAGAGATGACTTAATAAAAATTACGGGTGCGGACGTACAGCTTATTGAGCTATGCGCGGAAGATATTATAGACGGCATTGACATATTGGCCGCCACAAAAGATGTAAAAAGATTTGACAAATGGGGCGCGTCTCCAGAGGAAAAGGAGATTCTTGACGCATGGGAGGGCTACGTTATAAAAGAGTGTGAGGGAACTCTCTATATAAACGGAGCCGACAAGCGCGGCACAATATATGGAATATATGAAATGTCGGCTTATTTCGGCGTATCGCCCTGGTATTTCTTTGCGGATGTACCTGTAAGGAAGAAAACCCGTATTGTAATTCCGGACAATTTTTTCAGAGCCGACTATCCATCGGTTCAGTACAGAGGTATCTTTTTAAATGACGAGGAAGAATTGGAGGAATGGGCAGTAAAGCATACAAATGACGGCACCATAGGACCTGAATTGTATGAAAAAATATATGAACTGATACTCCGGCTTAAGGGCAACTATCTGTGGCCTGCCATGCATGTCAATTATTTTCAGGAAAATCCTAAAAGCGCTTGGCTTGCCAATGAAATGGGGATCGTGATCGGCACATCCCACTGCGATATGCTCATGCGCAGCAACCAGAACGAGTGGACGCCCTGGCTCGATAAAAAAGGTTATAAAAGCGATTACAATGCCGTCCATGCGGGGAAATTGAACACCTCGGATGATAAAGAGCGCGAAACGATATATTATGATTATTCTATACCCGGCAAAAACAGAGAAGTTATCAGAGAATACTGGCGCGAGAGCGTGGAAATGAACAGGGATTACGAAGTCTGTTATACCATCGGTATGAGAGGCGTTCACGATTATGGTTTCTCAACTAAGATGATAAATGAGGACGCCACACTTACCGGGGAAGAAAAGCTTGCGGCAAAGATCAGACTTTTGGAGACCATCATGGACGACCAGAGGCAGCTCATCAAGACAGAGTGCGGTCTTTCGTCGGCTTCCTGCGCTTTGCAGTCATTTATTCCGTACAAGGAGGTTCTTGAACTCTATAACGCAGGCCTTACGATCCCTGACGATGTCACTCTCATCTGGGTAAATGATAACTTTGGACATATCAGACGTTATCCGGACAAGAGGGAGAGAAAAAGAGCCGGTGGGCACGGATTGTATTTTCATGCGTCCTACTGGGGAGCCACCGAGATGAGCTATCTTTTCTTTAATACGATGCCCCTTTCACATACCACAAATGAGCTTAGAAAGGCCTACGCCAACGGCATACGGAAGATGTGGGTCTTAAACGTAGGCGCGCTAAAGCCGCTCGAAATGGATATGGAAACATTTCTTAATTACGCGTGGAACGCAGGTAAGGATACGGCTGTGACCTGCGATATTCATGGGTATACCGCACAGTGGTTTGATTCCTATTTTTCGGGCGGATACGGCGAGGAACTTGCGGATTTATACGAAGAATACACTCATCTGACCAACGCCAGGAAGATAGAGCAAATGCAGCCCATGGTATTTACTCAGGCAGGCTACGGAGACGAGGCCGGAGCACGTCTGTGCAGGCTGGAAAAAGTATTTGCCCGGGCCAATGAAATATATACATGTCTCCCCGACAGTGAAAAAGATGCCTTTTTCCAGATGTTTTTGTTTAAGGTTCATTCTTCCTATTATGTGAACCATGCGTTTTATTATGCCGACCGCAGCGTTCTTTCTTATGACAGAGGAAACCATATGGCTGCGGACCTTTATACCAAATACTCCCGCAAAATGACCCAGTATTTTAAAAAGATGCTGCGTTATTACAATGTGCATATGCAGGATGGCAAGTGGGAAAACATTCTTACTCCCGATTCTTTTCCTCCTCCGGGTATTTGTTTTTATCCCGTGTGCAGACCTTCGATCAATAGAAGGGAGCTGGATGTTAAAGCTGTTATGTGGAATGGAAACGAAACCTCAAATGAGGGAAGTATTGCATTTTACAGCGGGGGCATACGCAAAAAATGGTTTGAGATCGGCAATACCCACACCTCCGCTATCTCGTTTGAAATAGCGGGAAAGCCGGCATGGCTTGATATATCGGAAGAATCCGGAAAAATCAATGAGGAGAAACGTATCTACATAAGTGTCAACGATGAGAAGGCCTATGTGGGCAATGAGGCCGAATTAACAATCCGCCTTATTGAAAAAGAGCAGGAGATTCATATAAAGGTTAAAGCACAGACCGGATGTAAGGACGGTGAAAACCGGATGTCCCATCTTGAAGACGACGGAGCGGTCTGTATCTATGCGGAGGATTATAAGGACTGCTGCGCGCCCGTGTATTTACCGCCGCTTAACGAAACCGGCTGGTATAAAGTGTATGGTATGGGGCGGGAAGGCGGCAGTGTAGTTATGGCATATAATCCCACGCTTTGTCCGTTAAGCGATATATCTATTACGGATAACCCTTATATTACTTATGATTTTTCCCTTTTCAGCGAGGGCGAATTTGAACTTGAAGTGACAAGATTCCTAACGCTTAACTCCGTGGGCAGAGTTAGGTTTGGCATAGGGATCGATGGTTTTGAGCCGTTTATATTGGAATCGGAAACCAACGACGAGTGGCGGGGAAACTGGCATGACAGCGTTATGAACAACGGTGAGAAATTATATACAAAGCTACCCTATCTGTCCGCTGGCAAACATACAATAAAAGTGTATATGATCGATAATTATGTGACGCTGGAAAAGTTTGTAATATACACGCAGAAGAGACGCGAAACCTATTATGGGGCCGTTTTGCCGCCTTCCATAACAGACGAACCCAGGGTATGCTGGGAAACCCTTGATAGCATTCGATCCGATCTTTATTGTGAGGACGATACGGAACTATTGCCTGACATGGTATATGCTGATCAGGAATTTTGGATGTATAACAGGCTTTATATGAAAAATGATATTGTTAAGCAGTCTTATATGGAAAGGGGACGGTATGACAGCTATTATGAAGCCGGAACTGCACAGGATATAGCGGCTCTGTTTGGCAAGGGCATCTTTGTGGAAAAGGATGGAAAGATTGCCATAGAGGCGGAGTATGCGCTGGCGGGTGATACAGACGCGTATCTCACGCCTGACGTCACAGGTAAAATATATTGGAGACATGTGCACGCGCTGTCCGACGGAGGCCGCGGCCTTGCAATGCAGGTATCCGGTAATCCCTATACCTGGGAAAACGCAAAGGATGCTCCTGGCATGCATTATCGCATCAATGTTTCGGAGGAAGGCGAGTATAACGTATGGCTCCTTATACTATATGAAAACCATATGTCCGACAGTTGTTATTTCGCGGTTGACGGGGAAGCGCTACCCCGGAGCATACAGTACAATAACGGTCAGTTATGTAATTATGCAACGCTGCATATGTATTATTGGTGCGTGACGGGCAGGATACATTTTTCCGCAGGAGAACACATCTTTTCCATATATGCATGTGATACGGGACTGCAGATAGACAGAATCTACTTGAGTAGGGGAGAGGAGCACCCGCCACTTGATAAGGACTGGACGGTTTCCAGATAATGGCCAATCTTTACCGGATAGTTCTTTGCCATGGACCATTTGCGGCATGTTTATGAAATATACAACACGCATTTCGGTACTGGCAGGAACAGACACCATTTTACGGCAGAGGCATCAACATTTTCATGCGGAAAAGTCCGTTCTCCTGGCTGATCAGGCACTGACCGTGGTATTTTTCTACGGTTTTCCTGATGTTCCTGATCCCGAAACCGTGTAAAAAATCATCTCCCTTGGAAGTTTTGTCATATCCTGTCCTGTCCGGCAGACAGTTGTTTTCTATCACAATGGACAGCATATCCCTTACGCAGTCCGCTTTCACAGTGACCAGCCTTCGCTCCGGCGTGAGCGCGAGGCTGGCCTCTAACGCATTGTCCAGCGCATTGCCAAATATGGTACTGATATCCATAGGCTCTATAAAACTACCCTGGGCAAAGCAGACCACAGCGGAAAAATCGATTTGGTTCTCTTTCGCCACCCTGGCTTTGTCCCGAAGAATGATATCCAGAAAATCATTGCCAGTACGCACATAGTCCTCATAGTCCGCAATCTGGCGGCGCAGATCTGCGGCCATCTGACGGGCCTCCTGGCTGTCCTGTCTCTCCAGCAGCAACAGATGGTTCTTCATATCGTGATACAGACCTCTCACTTTCTCTTCCGCTTTCAGTTTTTCCTCATAATAGGCAAACTGCCGGGCAAGAAGTTGGGCTTCCCGTGCCGTCTGCTCCGAACGGCTCATATATGCCACCAGCAAAACGCCCACAAACGCACCCAGTACGATAAAGACGCACAGCGGATACACTATATAGTTGGCCTGGGTGATAAAGAGTAAGGTGGTAAAAATGGCAATGGTAGGAACCAACATCATAAAGTCCGCGATCAGCCAGGTTCTTCTGCCGATTTCCCCGGAGACCACCTGCCTCTTATTCTTTCTCATGAATAGCAGGACACCCGCCCAAAACAGCACCTGGGCCGTGTTGGACAGGAAGTATATTACCGTGCTCATCAGATGCATCTCCCCAGTCCAGTTGACCAGACGGCCCGCCTGGTCACGTACCGGGCTGGGAGCATGACTGAGGGCGAAAAACAGATCGCTGGACACATTGATCTGTAAAAAGTTCACCGCCACGATCAGGGGATAGAATATGAGAATAGCCGCCAGTTTTTTCTCCCATTTTCCGGTGTAAAACACAAATATGCAAGCGACAAATCCCAGCAGCGCCAGCGAAATATTCCACGGATCGTCCAGATAGACCGGCAGGGGAACGATCTGCGAGAGGACCAGCAGCGCCAACAACCTGGGAACCCAGTGTTTTCTCAGGGGGATAAAAACGGCTATGGCCAAATATGCCAGGAGAATACGGGCCGTTCCCTGCACATAGTTAAACATGTCCAAAAACTTGATCACATTCTCCATTACAATCTGTCCCCCCAATAATCCGCAAGCTCTTCCATCACCGATTTGCGCTTGGGCTGACTGATAGGTATTACCTCGCCATCAGTCAGAGTGATCTCCAGCTTACCCACGCGCTTTACAAAAAAGAGGTTCACCAGATAGCCGGAATGACAGCGTATAAAGTGGGCCTCCTTCAGCTGCGCCTCCAATTCTTTCATCTTTTTATAGGAGATGATCTCCCCGCTGTCCGTATGCAGCTTTACATTCCTGTTATAGGTTTCCAGATAATGCAGAGTACTCAGATCCACTCTATGGCAGCCGTCCTCATTGTTTACAAGGATATACTTTTTGTCCTCCCGTCTATAGCTTTCCAGCCAGCGGTCCAACTCCCGTTTCAGGCGCGCGTACTTAATGGGCTTGATAATATAATTCACCGCATGATATTCATAGCCTGCCAGCGCGTATCTGGTTAGGGAAGTCAGAAAAATAATACTCACTTTCCCGTCTTTAGCCCGAATCCTCTTTGCCGCCTCCAGACCGTCCATAATATCCATCTGAATATCCAGAAAGATCAGATCCAACTCTATCTTGTCTCTTTCAATCAATTCCCGGCCGTTGCGAAACAAAGTGGTACGGATCTCCGTACCACTCTCCCGGGCATATTGCCCGATCATATCCTCCAGTTCTCTGGCAAAATCCTGTTCGTCATCGCATATTCCGATATTGTACATGTCGATCAGTACTCCTCCGCAATATCCAGTTCTTCCTGTTCCTGTTCCTTTGACACCGGGCTGAGCGGCGTATGACGCAGATAGCCCAGCCAGTAGCCGCAGCCCACGATGCCCGCGCCGCCTATGACATTGCCAAGCGTCACAGGTATGATACAATATATAAAGAATCTTGCCCATGTCAGGCCTTCCGCCGTGATACCGTATTCCCGGGAGGCCAGAAGCGCCGCCGTACCGAAATACATATCGGCTATGCTGTGCTCAAATCCGCACAACACAAACAGCATAATGGGCCAGAAACTGGCCATCAGTTTGCCGGAAATATTCTTGGCCCCAAAGGACATCCATACCGCGATACATACCAGCACATTGCACAGAATACCCCGGATCAGGCTATCGGAAAAGCTCAAATTGCATCTGGAAGCCCCCGCCGCCACAACACTGCCCGCCAGGTCCCCGCTAAACAGGCTGGGCGTATGGCCATAGACCACGCCGAAAGCCACCATGGCGGCTCCCAGAAAATTTCCTATGAAGACAAAAAACCAGTTTTTCAACATTTTATATACAGGAATCTGTTTCTCCAAAACCGCCAGAATGATCAATGTATTCCCTGTAAAAAGCTCACTTCCGGCGATCAGCACCATGGCCATACCCGCCGGAAATACCACCGCTCCCAGCAGCTTTGCCACGGAGGGGTTGGCTATGGTAGACGACGCCGTGGTGGACGCTATACCCGCAAACCCAATAAAAAATCCGGCAAACATACCGAGAATGACCATCTTAAAAGCGGACAAATGCGTCTTATGTATACTGACTTCCACATAACTTCTGGCAATCTCCAAGGGTGAATGCATGGGCAGTACCTCCTAAATATATAAGTCCCGCATATTCTGTTGCATGGGATTTCGCAGACAGTGACACGCTGCCTGATGATATAAATATTATATGTGAATCGGTAAGATTTAGCAATACTTTCTTAGCACTAAAATACCGGTCATGACATTCACCAGGCAATGTCATGACCGGTATGAGGCCTTATGGCGCAATAGGTAATATCCAGTATAAATACTGCCAGCAGGAAACCACACAGGGCCAGCCTCCAGCCCGGCTTGATCCGATGGTACAGTTTCATATAAGCGGGCAACAGATAGCAGTTGAGCAGCATACCCCCCAGGCCAAAGCACACAGCTCCCAGCAGACAGATGCGCCCGTTCAGATTTAGGAAATATCCGCTGTAATCCCACCAGCGCATCCCCCATTTCCATTCCAGCCAGACGCTGGCTGCGTACTCCAGCCCGCTGCAGAGCAGCGCTGACAACATAAAAGTAACAATGGGCTTTTGATGCAATTTCTGTAACAGAAACCACAGCGCCAGTCCGCCGACTCCATAGATGGGCAAGTACGGACCATAATATACTCCCCTGTTGACCAGAGACTGTCTCGTCACCAGATATATCCCTACCTCCCACAGCCAGCCGGCAAAGGCCAGCAAAAAGAACAACAACACATAAAAATCAAATTTTCTTGCGTTTCCCTTGTTTTTATTCTTCTCCATGGGACTAGCATACCCGGTAAAGGGCCGAAAAATTCCCGCCACAGATCCTATTTGCCGAAATCAATATCGTATCTCACGCCATGGTGGAACAGAACGCCGTCCGTCAGGCGCACACAGAGAATAATTGTGTTCTCGTCCTCAAAATTATTGTGTCCGTTATCTATCCAGGCCGCGAAAGCCTTTCGCAGTTTGCCTGCAATATCCGCATTTTCCGGTTTACCGAAATATCCCATATTAATGCCTCTGCCATGGGCGGAAAACCAGTCGCCGCAGAGACCCACCACAGGATTATCGGCGATCTGCCGCATCTTATTGGACAGGCCGTATGTGATCACATAAAAAGCGCCGTCCTCATAATAGCCGTCTACTTTGCGTACAGTGGGTCTGTCCCCATCCCAAGTAGCCAGGGAGACTAGGGTATCCTGCCCAAACAATTCTGTCATTATTGCTGCAACTTCTTTTGATAATTTCTCCATTCCTATTTCCTCCATTTAAAGTTCGGTATATCTGCTCACTACACACAGGGCTTGTGATGCATACACGGACACCCAAGCGCCCGCATATGCATCAGTTGACGCTCACATCCTCAATATGTATCTGATGGATTGCTAAAAATTCCTCCTGTTCTTCAGGATATTTTTGCCTCAGTGAAGGATACGCGGACTGCGCCAGCTCGCGAATAACACATGTGTCATCCTCACTCACTTCACCGCTGATCCGTATCCATCTTCTGGTTACAGGATTGTAGCAGGACAGCTCTACCTTTGGGTTGCGTTTCAGATCGGAATAAACACTCTTACGCTTGTCCGTGACAATAAAAAGCGTTTCTCCATTAGAACAGATCATGCCAAAAGGCCTTAATCTGGGACGGTCTTCCACGGATGTGGCAAGAAAAAAGTAACCGCATTCCCGGATAAACGCCACACAATCGTCCGCCGAAAGTCCGGCCCCCGTCTGTCTGTTCCCATCCAGCACATCGCTGAGTAGAAAATCAATACTACAGTAAAACAGGCCTGCCAGACGAATCAATTTTTCTGTCTCCGGAAATGCCTGGTCCATCTCCCATCTGGATACAGATTGCCGGGACACTCCCAGCAATTCAGCAAGTTGTTCCTGCGTAATGTTCTTTCTCCTGCGCAGCATGGATATTTTTTCACCGGTTGTCATCTCTGTCCTACGATCTCCTCTATACCCGGAATATCACCCTGGGCTTTGCTAAATGTTTGTTTCACAGCCGCCTGTCCATCACTTTCGGATATGGCAAAACCGGAATTTCTCCGTCCGCAAGAACCATATTACCCTATGCTATGGCGAAAAAGAACCGCATTCCCAGTGCTTTATGTAACATTGCGGTTGCGTCCCCCGCCAATTTACCAAGGCCACTGCCCCCTGACTCTTAGAACTGTGATACGATATTGCCTGCAATAAGCAGAAACGGGCGGCATAGACAAAACAGGTTCTCCGTCACCGACAAATATCTCTTGTTCTGTCCATGCTGCCCGCCGGAAAATTTATGCGCCTTAATAGTTTTCTGCATATATCTGGAAATAAGCCTGGGTATGAAGACATACCGGGCATATCTCCGGCGCGGCCGTACCCACTACTATATGTCCGCAGTTGCGGCACACCCACACCTTTACCTCGCTCTTCTCAAACACGGTGGCCATCTCCACATTCTCGAGCAGGGCACGATATCTCTCTTCATGATGTTTCTCCACATCTGCCACCAGACGGAATTTTGCGGCCAGCTCAGGAAAACCTTCTTTCTCCGCCGTCTTGGCAAATTCATCGTACATCTCAGTCCATTCAAAGTTCTCACCGTCCGCGGCCACGGCCAGATTCTTTCCGGTACTGCCGATATCCTGCAACGCCTCCAGCCACAGCTTGGCATGTTCCTTCTCGTTGTCCGCCGTCTCCTGAAATATGGCTGCAATCTGCTGATAACCCTGTTTCCGGGCCGACGCCGCAAAGTGGGTATACTTTGTATACGCCTGAGATTCCCCGGCGAAAGCCGCTTTCAGATTATCTTCTGTCTGTGTGCCTGCATACTTGTTGCCCATGTCTGCATCCTCCTGGTCTATTTTCTGGTTTGCTGCATATACAGTATCAATATGTCCGAAAATAAACCATATTATACCAGACAGGTATCAAAACCGCCGAAGAGCCTGTTCCAACAAGCGTTCCACAGTATTTTTGTAGCCCCAGGCCAGCAACAGCAAAACCGCGGTCAGGATCAGATAGACAACAAGAACCATCAAAGCATAATCCATCCCCATTCCTAAAAGCCAGTCCCGCAAAGGCCTCCCCACAAACTGCATCACCGTGACATGTAATACAAACACTCCCATGGATACAGAACCCAGCCAGCGAAGGGGCCTTGCAGACAGACCTCTCTGGACAGCGCCGCTCATAAGAATCCCCAGGATCAACAGGCCCGCCCCCAGAGTATGAAAAGTGGCGATCCCCTTGTTCGCATAGATGTGTGTGCAAAGCTTTCCCAGATACTGATAGAAAAATACCGGCGCGGCAAAGCTCGGATACCCTCCCAGATAAAGACCGGCCGCCAGGGGAAACAGCGCCGCCCATCTGTATCGCCTGTTATCCTTCAACAATCCGCTCTCTGTAAGCCAGGCCAGCAACACGCCAACCACCACACACAGATAATACTCATCCTTGGCCCACAGGAGAATCGACGCGATCACAAAAAAGAATGGCAGTGTCCATTTTTTGGAATATCTGGTGGCGAGTGCCAGAAGAATCGCAATAAAAGTTCCCCAGAATATCGCGTACAGCATCCAATACGGGCCAAGGGCCTCCTGATCCGGTACGATCCACATTTTGACAAAGGTGTGATACAACATCTTTACAAAAGATAGAATATTCTCCAGACCCCTATAACAGGAAAACCGTGGAACAAGAAACTCCCTGAGCAGCCAGTACAGCACACCGGCAACACCGCATGGCACTACCAGTCGAACATATCGTTTGATGATCATGCCGGAAAGTTTTTCCTGCCAATTGTTGTTCTGTGGCGCGGCACAATGTCGCAGCACAATAGCAGCCGTCAGAAAGGCAGCCAGCATAACAAAAACACATACCCAGAAATTCCCGTTGGTGAGTACGCCATATGGCTCGTAGGATAACCGGATATCCAGCCGAAAAGGAAGTTTTGACTCCATCACCTCTCCAAAATATGCGCCGTTAAAGTATTCCAGAGAAAAATGGTGGGTAAAGATCAACAGACAGGCAATTCCCTTCAGCCCGTCAATCCAAGCGATACGTTTATTGTTTTCCACTGCCATAGCAATTATTGTCCCTTCTCCATATGCTCTCGAAAAGCCTCAAAGCTATTCACACCGGGCGCCAGCATGTACCATTTTTTCAGAACACTGCCGTCCTGCTCGCTTTCGATTCTATTTCGTATATCTTCGGGAATTTCCCCCAGATGTTCTAAAAAGGCATAAATTACCTGCCTCTGGCCTGCCGCTTTTCCTTCCGCTATTCCTGCCGCCTTCCCTTCCGCTATTCCTGCTGCCTTCCCTTCCGCTATTCCTGCCGCTTTCCCTTCCGCTATTCCTGCCGCTTTCCCTTCCAAGATCCCAAGCGTCTTCCCCATGGACAACCCGGACTCCCGGCCCTCCTCAAACGCCTCTTCCCTTTCCACTGCAACCGCGTCATCATAATTCCACTGCGTATTCAGCATATTCAACACCTCCGAACCATGTTCCTTCATAAACTCCGTCAGGATTCCCTCTTCTACACAGTCCTTGGCTGCCTGTTCGATGGCGGCGTCCCGAACCCATCCCGCGCCCAGATATTCCTTGATCCGCTGGATAAACCATGAATACTCATACATCGGACGACATTCTCTCAGCAGCTTATGTCCTGACGGAAGATTGATATTGATTACTTTCACTTCCAATTCTACCATAGGATGCTCTGTTTTTTCAAGAAAAGCATCTGAAAGCCTCAGAATTTTCTCCGGCGGACATGTTTCGTCACCATTATAAAAGACATAGAATTCCGGCGTGGGAATCCGAAACAACTTACGCTTGTAGATAGACCTCTGGTCCAGCAGCTTTTCCATCGTACGGCCCAGATAAAGCAGATCCCGCAGAGGCATGTTCTCATTGACCGTAGATTGATGCTCGCTGATGACCAGCACCCGGTTCTTAACGGTAAAGGCCAGATCATTTTTTCTTGCGATGAACAGTACCCCTTCCAGCGTAACATACGTGATATCATCCGGAGATACCTCTTCCTCTCCCAGCGCCGCGTATAACCTGGACGCATTTTCCGGCTCACCAAAGTATGTAGTAAACGCACTGTTCTTTACCTCACGGTTAGTGATCGCCTTTTCGTTTTCTCTTGCCATAAATACTCTCCTCCTATTGTTTTATTGTGAAAAAGAAAACAGCAGAAAGAATAACGCCTCCAAAGAAATGAGGTAATTATTCTTTCTGCTGTTGTAACTCTAATTATATATGGCAGGAAATGATTGTCAAGTAAAAATCCTACAAAATTCCCATAAGTTTGTCAATTTCTTCCGGCCGGTCCACAAATCTCCGTGCCCCCTGGCTCTCCAGAAACTCCCGATCCCGGAATCCCCATGTGACAATGATGCTGTCCAGTCCCGCATTTTCAGCGGTACGGATATCCACTTCAGAGTCCCCGATGTATACGGCGTCAGCCTCATCCATCTTGAGACGGCGCAGTACCTCAAATACCGCGTCCGGGGCAGGCTTGCGGCGGATGCCGGCCCGCTCGCCTACCGCAAAATCAAACAGCCCCTCGTAATAATGTCGACACAGTGGCTGCACCGCCGCGTCCGCCTTATTGGATACCACTGCCGTAAGGCAGCCCGCCGCCCGCAGACGCTGTAACAGAGGCAAAATACCCTCATAAGGTCTCGTCTTATCCGCACAGTGCCCCTGATAATAGTCCGAAAACGTCTCATGTACCTTGTCAATCTCCGCCGCCGGCAAACCTGGCGGAACTGCCCGCTCTATCAGCTTGCGGATACCATTGCCCACAAAGCGGCGCACTTCGTCGATGGTGCGTCCGGAATAACCGTGCTTTTCCAGAGCATAGTTCGTTGCGTCCGCCAGGTCCTCCAAGGTGTTGAGAATCGTACCGTCCAGATCAAATATCGCCAATTTATAGCCCATATCCATTCCCCTATTCCATGTCATGTTATTCATACCGCAATGCCTCGATGGGGTCCATCTTCGCGGCCTTATTGGCAGGGTAATATCCGAAAAACACCCCTATCGCCATGGAGAATCCCAGAGACAGCAATATACTTCCCACCGAGGGCGTTGCCGACGCTCCCAACAGATTGGCTGCGCTCATGCCCAAAATCACTCCCAGCACGATTCCGATCAGACCGCCCACCAGACAAATCACAATGGACTCAATGATGAATTGCATACGGATAGCGCTGTTAGGCGCACCCAACGCCTTACGGGTACCGATCTCCCGGGTCCGCTCGGTGATGGATACCAACATGATATTCATCACCCCGATTCCGCCAACCAGCAACGCTATTCCCGCGATCACGGCAATAGCCGTGGTGATGGTAGACATCATATCCGACATGATCTCCACCATGGATGCCATGCTGAAAGCCATGGGCTGAAAATCCCGGTTATTGCGGTAATAGGGAGAAAAGAAATTTGCGGTAGTATCCGCAAAGGCATCACTGTCCAACCCGTCCGCAGTGATCACAGTAAATTGCGAGAACCCCTGAGAATGACTGATCTCCTGGGCCGTTTTCAGCGGAATATAGAAATCTGTCTGGGTGTCTTTCTCCGATACGAAAGACATGCCCATGGCCGACTGCTCATACTCATATACACCCACCACCACAAAATCAAAATATTTGTCTCCAAGATTAACCTGGAGCACACTGCCCAGAGCCCGGTCCGCATCCCCGCCAAACATATTGTTCACCACGATACCGGAAACCATGGCTACCTTGCGGCCCTCATCCATCTCCGTTCCGCTGAAGTATCTGCCCGCCTGCAGTTTCATATCATTGGCCAGAAAATACCCCAGGCTGGTACCCGTGACACTCACATTGGCATACAGGCCCTTATCCTGTAACTTGCTCTGGCCCAACCCCTCCGTGACAGAGATTCCCAACACGGAATCCGCATAAGTCTCACAGTAGTTCTCAAGCATCTCCCGGGTATAATAGTCTTTCTCCTCCGCCATGACCCTGCCCATGCCGCCGCCGAAGGACATGCCCTCCTCCGTTGTCTCCTCCTCCTGAGGTTTCTGCTGAAGGATCACGGTAATATTATTTACGCCCAGAGCGCTCATGGACTCGGTCATGGTATAGGTCAGAGACTGCCCCACCGTCATAATGGCTATCACGGAAGATATGCCAATAATAATGCCCAGCATCGTCAGCAGTGCCCGCATCTTGTTGGCTTTCAGACTAAACAGTGCCAGCCGCACGTTCTCATAAAACATCATCATATGCCAGCTCCCTGCCTTTCCCCGATGATAAAGCCGTCCTTAATGGTGACTACCCGCTCCGTCTCCTCCGCCAGCTCAGGGGAATGGGTGATCAGCACAATGGTCTTGCCCTGCTCCTTATGCAGCTTGTGAAACAGATCCATCACCATACGCCCGGTGGTGGAGTCCAGCGCTCCGGTGGGTTCGTCCGCCAGGATGATCGCCGGATCATTGCCCATGGCCCTGGCTATGGCTACACGCTGTTTCTGTCCGCCCGACAGTTCTTCCGGCAGATGTTTCATCCTGTCTTCCATACCTACCATGGCCAGCAGCTCCTTGGCCCGGCTCACCCTCTTCCTGCCTGTGATTCCGCCGTAAAGCATGGGCATCTCCACATTTTTCAGGGCATTAGTCTTGGCGATCAGATTGTATGTCTGAAACACAAACCCGATCTTGCGGTTGCGTATCCCGGACAGCTCTCTGTCCTTAGCGGCGATCATATCCACTCCGTCCAGCCGGTACTGCCCCTGGGTGGGGCGGTCCAACGCTCCGATAATATTCATCAACGTGGACTTGCCGGACCCGGAAGCTCCCACCACCGCCACAAACTCTCCCTCATATATGGTCAGATTGATGCCGTTTAACACTGTCAGCTCATTGGGCGTACCGATATAAAAACGCTTATAGATGTCTTTGAGCTCAATCATCGTCCGCCTGCTCATCATACTCCTCCCATGGGGCCCATCTGCAGCATCAGCTCATTCAGATTATCCAGGCTGTTGTCGGCAGGCACGATCACATCCAACCCCTCAACGATCCCCTCACCGAAGATCTCCACATAATAGTCGCTTTCAATACCCTTAGTCACCGGAATGCGGCGGGTGGGCAAAGCGCCGGGCATTGCCGCCGTTGTGGGCCGCCCCTCTCCTTCAGGCCTTTCTCCGTCCGTCGGAGCTGCCGTGCCGGGCGCGTCTCCCCCAGGGCCGTTGCCGGGTTCCCCTGACGCAGCCGCGCTGTTTTCCTCCACCACTTCCACATAAAAGCTGCCGTCCTCCGCCGTCTGCACTGCGGCATAAGGCACAGTCAACACATCTTCCTTGCTGCTGATGATGATGCTCAGCTTGGCGGTCATATCCAGACGCAGATCGTCACAGGGTGTATCGATGCTGGTCTTAACCGTATAAGTCACAGCAGAGCCGGCGGTCGCCCGGGGCGCGATGGATATCACCTCACCCTCCAACTCCAGATCCCCTGTGCCGTTGGTCTTGATGACCACTTTTTGACCCGTCTTGATCTTGCTGATATCATACTCATCGATCTCCACCGTGACCTCATAGCTGCTGATATCCTCAATGGTCACTATGGCCCCGCCGTTATAACTGGCGCCTGTCTCCAGATTGACCGCCGTCACCACACCGGAAATAGGCGCAGTCACCGTGCAGGCGGCTATCTGCTCCTTATAACGGTCTATCTGCTGTTGGTCCGTCATACCCGAAGTAGAGGCATTTAACCGGCTGGAGGTCACATTGTCCTGCCTGCTGAGAAGAGTGCTGCTGCCGTTTCGTATGGTGTCTTCCTGGCTCTGTAGCTGTCTCTCGTATGCGTCATGTGCATTGTTTACCGCCGTTACCGCCTGGTCATAGACGGTCTTCAGACTCCGCTCCGTCTCCTGGGCCGTGCTGTATTTCATCTGATATTCTGAGATTAACTGCTCCAGACGCCGGGCCTCAGCCTCCAGCGCCGCCCTGTCATCGGAGGAGGCATCGCCGCCGGACACGGTTTCGTTTAACTGCTGATGGACCTTGGATAACTCTTCCTGATATCCCTCCAGCTCTTTTCTTATCTTAGTGCTGTTGTCATTGGCGCTGCCGTAATTGGAACCCGCCCTGTTCATGGTTTCCCTGGCATCCTCGTAAGCCTTAAGAGCGCTTGCCACCTGTTCTTCCATTCGGGACATATCCACCTGGACGGATATTCCCGTCTCATTCAGACTGCGCTGGGCAGAATCCAGATCAAGCTGGGTTCTCCTCTGGGCCACGCTCAGGGAAAGCTCGGAGTTAGCCAGACTCTCCTCCAGATCAGCCGTATCCAGCAGGCACAGCAGATCTCCCTCCGTAACCATGTCTCCCACCTCTACCGGCACGCTGAGAGATTTTACGCCTGTCACCTCGGCCGTTACGCTCTTACTGCCCGCGCTGACCACAGAACCTGTGGCGGATACGCTTTCTACCAGGGATCGGCGCTCTATAGCTGCCGTCTCCTGCCGGTTTAGCATATTCATCATCGTCTCCGCCGTCTCTCTCACACTGCTGACAAATTTTCCGATCAGGACTGCGAGAACAATAGCGATTACCAGAAAAATGCACAGCTTTTTATGCTTCTTAAGCCAATTAGTAACAGCCTTCATAAATTAAACTCCTCATTTCCGTGCCGCTGCTCTGTCCTCCCCGGCCGTGCGGCACATAACAGACCGGGGTAAAATATCTGGAAATCATTTTAACCCCGGTCTAAAAAATAGTCCATAGATATCACAAAAATTTCATATATTTTATGGTAATTTTATACATGAAAACCTGTCCGCTCCTCCAGAGCCTGTCTGCCCTTTTCATAGATAGGACACACCTCCGCGAGAAGATTTTCATAGTAGTCCGATGCGGCATGTCTGCGGGCCTGAGCCATCATCCGTCCTTTGTCGGTATAAAAGTAGGAGTATATATTTTCCAATTTTAGCCTATATTCCTGTAAAAAAGACGGTTTCTCATCCCCCGTTCCGTCCTGTATCCTGCCCTGGGTGTCCACATTGTAAAGCGGCTCCGATACCTGCCCTTTATAAAACAGAGTCCGGGCAATACCGATGGCCCCCGTCGCATCCAGCTTATCCGCATCGAACAGGATCTTGGCCTCTATAGATTCCGGAACATTATTATTGCGGTAACGATGGGTCAAGATACAGTGTCTGACTCTGGCGGCAAAATCTTCGTTAAAACCCCGTTCTGTCAGAAAACGATACGCCTTCTCCGCCCCCACCTGCGCATGACAGAGAGAAGGATTCTCAAATTGCTCCCCGCGTCCCACATCATGGAGCAGACAGGCGCAGATCAGCACGTCATAGTCCACATCCTGCTCCTCACCGGCAATCTCCAGCGCACTGTACAGTACCCGGTAAACATGTTCCTTATCGTGAGCGCTGTCCCCCATACAGGACAACATATAATTCTCCCATGTCTGGTATACGTCTTTTGTCATGATCTTCTCCCTTACTCATGTGTCTTTTCTCTCTTTACCCCGGATTACCCCTCTATGCCCTGTTTTGACACAGTAAACAGAAAGCACAGACAGCGCCCGGCCGTAACGCGTCAGTAATATGCATTTTATCATTTTTTCCAGTCTGATACAACCCCTGATACGACCGGCTAATTCATCCTGCCCATAATAACCGCGTGACAGGATCTCAGCCTTTCCTTTGTCTGCCAACTATCTATAAAAGTGCAACTTACGGTTGCCGCAAAAATGATAAATTGCATGGTAAGCTTGGTTGTTGCACTGCTTTTAATATAATATAATGTATAACACATATTAAAATTTATTGGCAGACAAGGAGGAAGATAATTGAAAACAAAAGATGTGTATCTGAAAACCATGAAATTTGTATGGCTCAAACTGGCGCTGGGAGGAGTGGTGCTGCTCTACGCGCTGGTGTCGCTGCTACTCTTTGTATGGCTGGGGAGTCTGAGCGGCGGCAGCAGTATCATAGTGATGCTTACCATCTGGCTCATTCTGGTGGGTTGCGTTTACGGATTCCTACAGCATTATATCGGTTACATGCTCAAGGCCGGACATGTGGCAATGGTAACTACGGCTGTGACCACCGGTTCTCTGCCGGATGACCAGCTGGGTGCCGCGAAAGCCATGGTTTCACAGCGGTTTCTAACTGCCAATGTCTACTTTGCCGTGGACCGGCTGGTGAGCGGCGCGGTGAGCCAGCTACAAAGCGGCCTCCAGAGAGTGGATGACCTGCTGGGAAAGATTCCCGGCGTATCCTTCCTCGTTTCCTTTGCCCAGATGTTCGTACATATCGCACTGAATTATGTGGACGAATGCTGTCTGGGATACACCTTCCTGCACAAGGATCAGTCGGCTTTCAAAAGCGCGGCGGACGGTGTAGTCATATATTTCCAGAACTGGAAAAAACTATTGAAAGACGCCGCTGTAATGACAATAGCCGTGATGGCCATCTCTTTTCTGGCATGGCTGCTGCCCTTTCTTGTGCTGTCGGGTATTTTCGCGGCGCTGGGCATTCATGCCATTTATGCCGCCCTGCTTTCCATTCTCATCGCGGCCATATTAAAGAGTGCTTTCGTAGACAGTTTTCTGATGGTCAGAATGATGGTATCTTACATGGAAGTTGCGCCCTCAACAGAAATCACCTTTGATCTGTACGGCAAACTCTGCAAACTTTCCGCCAAGTTCAAGAGTCTCTTCGACAAAGGACAGCAGGAACAGCACAATTACGGGAACGTGTGAATCGGGAACGGATTTTAGGACTGGCCTGACCATCCGAAGAAGTCTTCCACCCTGCAACGGTAGTTCTCATTGTCATAAAAGAAACTGCGTACATGGCCTGCGCCCTCCACAAGCAACAGTTCTTTGCGGGAGGAGCAGGCCGCATATGCCTCCCGGCTCATACGGCAGGGCACAAAATCATCCGCCAGCCCATGCACAAAAAAAACAGGCAAGCGGGTCTTCTTTAGAGATTCCGGTGTGGAATACTCTCTTATGCCAAAGCGGGCGTGGAACCGCACGATCATATCCACATAATCCATGGACGGATGCTCCCGCATCCGCAAAGATTTTCTGCCCACCTCGTATAGCATTTCATAGGGGCTGGTAAAACCGCAGTCCGCCAATACGCCCTGCACGAAATCCGGCAGCTCGTCTCCCGCCGCCATCAACACCGTGGCGGCCCCCATGGAAACACCCCCCAGATACACCGGCAGCGTGTTATGGCGCTCCTGCTCCAGATACCGCATCCACTCCGCCACGTCCCGGCGCTCCAACACGCCGAACCCCATATATTTTCCCTGGCTGGCTCCCTGGGCGCGCTGTTCCACCAGCAGCAGATCACAGCCTATTTCATAGAGCCATTTGCCGATACTGCCGAAATCCCCGGTCCAACTGCCGCGCCAGCCGTGAAAAAGAACGATCAGACGTTTCGTCTGCCCCTTAGCCTGAATATAGTGTCCCACCAGGCGCAGTCCGTCCCGGGATAATATATCCACATCCTCCCGGGGCAGGCTTTTCAGCCATTCCCCATCTTCCCGCATCTGCCTGCGTATCTCCAGTTCCCTGGCCGGGATCTCCTCTTTTCCATTGGAAGACAACAGATTCCTTGTTCTGGCGTTCAATGCCAGATTCATCAAAATATGATATTTAATGATTAAAAAGGTAGACGCCATCACAGTGACAACTGCCAGCGCAATACAAAAAATTTTCATTTCACTCCCAAGACAATACAGACATATATCATATGGTGTCAATAAACACGCAGTCTAAGCTTACTCAGCTCTATAGCTCTTTGGATAGACAATCGATGCGTTTCCACCATCATATAAATGCTGTCTGGCAATTCCCCCAAAATACGTATAATCCGTATCCTCCCCTGTTTCCCCACGGCAGAGCTGCAGCACTCCTTCCCGCAGCCGTTCCATAAAGGAGATCGGCAGAAACTGTCCATAGTGGCCATGCAGGATATGATCCGCCTGGTCTTTCAAATACATAATTTTGTCAAGTGCCTGCAGAAAATCCTGAGGAGACGAGCTTTCCTCCAACTGCATCCACAGATGCGTGTTGATGGCATCCCCTGTAAACAGCACCCGATCCTCCCGCAGGAGCAACAGGATACTCCCCTTTGTGTGACCGGGAAGATGCACCACTTCCACAGTCAATCCACCCAGATCTATCACATCTCCGTGCTGAATGGGGAGAAAAGGCGGCATATGCATACCCCTCTCTGCCATCATCATCATAAATCCGTCCATCTGCGAATGCCGCCGGGCCACTTCCATATCCAGTGGATGTATATACACCTCCTCAAAATATATGTCACCATATATATGGTCGCCGTGCCCATGGGTATTGATTACCATCAGGGGTAGCTCCGTAATGGTTCTTGCCACGGCCCGCACGTCTTGGTAACCGTTCATCGTATCGATTACCAGCGCTTTCTCCATACCCACCACCAGATATCCTATGGATTCTCCTGCGTCATCCATGGAAAATATGTGCGGGTTAAGCCGCTGTACCTTTATTCTATCCATATATCGCACCACCTTACTTTTCACACCCACTGCCTCCGCCGTCAGTCAGCAAATAGTTCTCTGGCTTTTGCCATTCTCTCCACTATGCCCACGGCAAAAGGACATCTGCCCTCACAGCTGCCGCAGCCAATACAGTCGGAGGCATTTTTCTCCAGCGCCATATAGTGGGCTTTCACGGATGCCGGTACTTCCTCCTGCATGGTAGCCAGATCGTACAGCTTGTTTACCATGGCTATATCAATGTCTGCCGGACAGGGCTTACAGTGGTTGCAATACATACATTTCTGACTGTAGGCGTGATGGGGCGCCGTGGCCAGCGCGCTGGCATAGTCCTTTTCCTCCTCCGAAGCCGTCTCATAGGCCACTGCGTCCGCCACATGCCGGGGCTCGGAGTAACCCGCCATAATACTGGCTACCGCAGGTCTGGTCAGCGCATAGTGAATACACTGGACAGGGGTAAAGGCCACGCCAAAGGGAGAAGTCTTCTCATTAAAAAGTCTCCCTCCCGCATAACCTTTCATCACCGTGATCCCCACGTCCTGCTGCTCGCATACTTTGTACAACTCCGCTCTCTCCGGGTCCATACCCGCCAAGGAGGCGTCATACTGCTCGGCAAAATAATCGTCCAGATTTTCCGAGGGAGGCATCAAGTCGAAAGCAGGATTCACAGAAAACAGCAGCATCTCGATCTCACCGGACAGCGCCGCCTTTTTGGCCACTTTCGGATTGTGGGAACTTAATCCTATATGTTTTATGATTCCCGTTTTCTTTAATTCATGCACATATTCCATAAAAGGACTGCCCTGAATCTCATCCCACTCCTTCTCCGAGTCCACATAGTGAATCATACCCAGGTCTATGTAGTCCGTCTGCAGCCGGGTGAGCAAGTCCTCAAAGGCGGCCTTTACCTTGGCTGCCTCACGGATGCGCACATACTGCCCGTCCTGCCACGTGGAGCCGATATGCCCCTGGATATACCACTTGTCCCTGCTGCCCTTGATGCACTCGCCGATGGCCGACCTCACATTGGGTTCGGACATCCAGCAGTCCAAAATATTAATCCCCTGTTCCTCACAGGCTTTAAAGATCGCCCGACAGCCTTCCAGCTCCATCCGTTCCAGCCACTCTCCTCCAAACCCGATCTCGCTGACCATCAGCCCTGTTTTACCCAATCTTCTGTAACGCATAAAATTCGTCCTCCTTTCGTCAATATACCGCCGATTTCTTTTAAAATTCATTTTGATAAGACATATTAATTAAATTTGTTAAGATTTTACAGGTTGATTATACCAAAAAAATTGTGTAAGAGGCAACTGAAATAATAGGCAGACACCCACAAATTTCCATGCGGGAGTCCGGCAATGCAAAGGGGTCCGAAAACATTGAGCCGGGGCAGTTACAGCCGTCATAAAAAGGGCAGACTATTTCGGCGTCTGCCCTTTTACACTATATTATGGCTTGTCGCGATACTGTGCGGCAGCTTGGTATATACCCAGCAGCACCACGAAAACCAGCGCCGCCACAGGCCAGACAGGCCAGGTAGTTTGCCAACTGTTATAATCGCCCCGGGCGGTGTTAAAGAGATTGATGCCCAGATAGATAGCCGTCACCAGACACCAATAAGCACCGATCAACGGACCAGCCTTTCTGCGGTCCCGTTTCCTGTCCGCGGAGTAATCCCCCTCCTGCAGCAACTTCTGAAAACTGCCCCATATACAGCTTACCCGCACCAGCAAAAATACCCCGAAAGATATGATGACAAATAACAGACACAAACTGTATACCCCCCCAGATGTCCCCAACGCCTAACCCGGCAGCGATCATCAGGGGCACCACACTGAGAATACACAGTACCACACCCAGGACCAGATTCTTCTGATATTTTTGTCTAAAGTTATCTCTCTGTCTTTCCACAATGCCGCTGACTCCATATTGCAGGCAGATATTTTCTTCTTCCAGATATTCATAAGGAGCCAGTTTCATTCCGTTTACAATAAACAGCGCCACTGCCGCCGCCACTTTCAGCAGCAGGATCACTGTCCCCAATCCGCCGGCCATATTCTCTGTGACGGATACCGGACCATACTCTGACCAGCCGCCCAACAGCATCAGACAGATCGGAGAGAGGACACAGAGCATAACTCCCACGGCAATGGGCGTGCAGGTTCTATGAACCGTCTCCAGATAGGTATTGGCCTCCTCCAGCGAAAGAGTTTTTACGTACTGCTCCACCTCCACAGGTTCTTCTCCCTGCCCTCCGTCATTTATGGCGCCTGTGTCATATTCATCTTTTAATAGAAAATCCGTACTGACGCCGAAGATACTACTCATACGGATGATCTTATCCAATTCCGGTATCGACGCGGCGGACTCCCATTTGGACACCGACTGACGGGAAATTTCCAGTTGATCCGCCAGCTCTTCCTGGGACCAATCTTTTTGCTTTCTTAAATATGCTATCTTTTCCGCTAAAATCATCTTATACCTCCCATATCTTAATTTGCGGATTCCCTTCCGCTGGTCAAGCGGTTCAAAATCCGGCTAGACTCTCACATATATGTTGTTTCGTCTCTTGTATTTTAACAGAATTCGCAGTTGACAACCACCAAGCGCGCGGTACATTTCTGATTTTTCTGTCAATCCGCGGTTGCAGTTTACTATAAATTTGACCCCAAAATGCGCAAAAAGAGAATTTCTTCACATATGGTCACTGTTCCACACAGACAGTCGGGATAGCCCATGCTTGCTTTTCCCCATAAATATGCTATACTTACTTTATAGTCAACATGGGAGAGAGTATTATGAATGCATTATCAATAATGATGGCGGATTTTTGCGAAAAATATGCGCTGGGAGAAATACAGGGTGAGCCTCGGGCAGTAAAGGGCGGACTGTTACACCAAATGTATCATGTGGCCACAGATCAGGGAGATTACGCGGTTAAACTGCTGAATCCGGACATCATGAAACGGCCGCAGGCCATGGAAAATATGATTGATTCAGAGCGGATTGCCCAGCGGCTGGCGCAGGGACCGGAGGCGGTTCCCGCGGTGGCGGCTCTGCAACAAAAGGATCGGCAGCTACTGTTTATGGATATGGCCTGTAGCTCCTCCCCGGACAGTGTAAGACAGTATATCTTTGTCTATCCCTGGATAGAAGCGCATTCTCTGTTCCCGCCGGAAATAGGGGTTTCACATTGCGCTAAGATAGGTTACATACTGGGACAGATTCACGGTATGAAACTGAGCCCTGAAAAAATGGGAATAAAGCCGGAGGAACCGGGGCGGTCTCTCTATGACTGGCAGGGTTATCTGGCTTTGGCCAAAAAGCAGGGAGTTCCCTGGGTATCCGACTATGAGACAATGCTGACTGATCTGACCCGCTGGGACAAAGCGGCCACGGAGGCCATGGAATCCGTCAGTTCCTGTCAGGTTATCAGTCACCGGGATCTGGACCCCAAAAACGTGTTGTGGCAGAACGGACAGCCCTACCTGATCGACTGGGAGGCTGCCGGAGCCGTAAATCCCTATCAGGAACTACTGGAAGTACTGAATTATTGGTGCAACGATGAAAGCGGCCGTCTCAATCACGCCCTCTGTCGGGCATTGTTGGATGAATATACCCAATCTATGGATCTGTGGGGTGTGGACTGGGCACCGGTCTTTGCCGTCGGCTGCGACAATATGTTGGGCTGGTTCGAATATACCTTGAAAAAAGCTCTGGGCATTGAGAGAGACGAAGACGCACAGGGAGCCTGCCAGATGAAGGGCACCTGGCAGGAACTGCTGCGATACGAAGCGCAGATCGGAAATCTGCGGGAAATACTGGAAAAATAGTGTTTACAAGAGTATTGTCGTTCTGGTGCCTGAGTACTGTGCCGGCACAGACATTTATACGGCATCCTAAGGTCGATTACCTACCAAAGTCTCCGCCGGCTCCTCCACATAACGCTGTTGCCCGGTCATCAGCAGGATCAGACTGCCCGCTATCAGTACAATGGTTACTGCCAGGCCACCCTCCAGACCGAACGCGCCTCCGTTGATCAACTCCCGGCCTGCCACCATCTCCGAGTCAAGAACCGAACAGCTGGTCTGCATACCGCTGACACTGATGCCGTAAAAATTGCCCTGCACCAGATTCCATATAGAATGCAGCGCGCCCACACCCCATATGTTTCCCCGCTTGATAAAATATATGGAGGCAAAGATGCCAAAGAGTACCAGATTGATAAACGCCAGTACCGTGATCCCATTATTGAGCAGATGCAGCGCCGCAAAAAACACCGCGTTAGCGGCGATACCCGCCGCCAAGGGATATCGTCTGCTCACAGACACCAGAAAATATCCCCTGCACAACACTTCCTCCGCCATACCCTGAACCATATACCCAAGCACAAACAATATAAAGATCCCGGCGGAAAAAGTCGCCGACAGTCCCCGGATTTTCAAAGATCCTGTGAGCACACAGATCAGTACCGCCACTGAAAACATCACAAAACCGATCCCCGTACCACACATATATTCCTTCCACATTCCCGGTTTCTGGAATCCTACTGTTGTCATCTTTCTCTTCTGAATTAATTTGCAGAACAGTAATGTTGTCAAGATCATTCCCGCAGTGGAAAACAGCATCGCAATGGACAGAGCATTGGACTGCATCAACGCCTCCGCGGCCAATGTGATCGCCTGCACATCACCCGAAACGGCGGCATTCAGATAGTCCGCGTCGGTGAACATCAGAATCAGTTCAACCGGAGTCAATACCGCCATCTGAACTATCGTGCTGACCAAAAATACGGCGACAAAGATCAACAATTCCAAAATTATATGCAGACCCTTTTGGGCCGCGGCAGCCTCCGCCACCATTTTAGGCTTTTTCAGTTTAAATAATTGCTGCATAATATACCCCCATCTTCCTTCTTTTACCTATTGTAACTCTTTTGTGGCCATATTCCAAGGTTTATCTGCAAAAAATGCAGTAAAAAACGACTGATATTTACTTGCATAACGATTTCCGTTGTACTAAAATTTTAAATACAAACTGATATACCAAAGGAGGGATTACCCATGCTATATGACAATCACGATGAAAGAATCAAATATTACGAGCTGCTCCTGCAGCGAGATTTAGCCGGAATGCCTGTTTATCCTCTTCCGGAGGGGTATCGCTTTGTTTTTTACAAACCCGGAGACAGGGATGCGTGGATAGCCATTGAGACTTCCGCGAAAGAATTTACCGGATATGACCAGGGGCTGATCTCCTGGAACCGCTATTATCAGGGAAAAGATGAAGAATTGAAACATCGCATGGTTTTTATAGAGGACAGCGCGGGAGATAAAGTTGCCACTGCCACGGCTTTTTACAATATATATAAGAAAGACCCTGACGGAGCCGGATGGCTCCACTGGGTAGCCGTACGCAGAGAGTATCAGGGACTGGGGCTTTCCAAGCCTTTGATCACACATGTTCTTGGTATTATGGCGTCTCTGGGATATACACAGGCCAAGATTCCCACCCAGACCATCACCTGGCTGGCCTGCAAGGTCTATCTGGATCTGGGGTTCCGCCCGCTGCCCGCCAATGCCATACACAGCAGGGCGGGGTGGCAGATCATAAAAACCCTGACCCACCACCCCGCGTTGGAAGATTTTGCGGAAATATCCCCGGCAGATATTCTGGCATGATCCGAGAAACGACCCGGGACATGGACTGCCGCAAAACCTAATTTTATACAATGTCTACTCAATAATGAGGCTGGCACACTTGATATCCTCTGACAGATCATATACTTTTCCCGTCCGAAGTCCGACCACCTTGGGGCGCAAAGGATACTGCGGATTGTTTTTCAACACTTTCGCTTTCTCCCCATTGCTGAGAGTGACAACACTGTTCACGGGATAGAGGATCACGATACCCAGGAAATTCCTCATATAGTTAATATCCAGCTCGTCCGTCATAGCCATGATCATCTCTATAGCGTCCTGCTGGGAAAACGCTTTTTTATAAGGCCTCTCCGTCACAAGAGCGTCATAGATATCAGCGATAGCCAGTATCTTGGCATAGGGATATATCTTGTCCGATGCCACTCCCATGGGATACCCCTTCCCGTTGAGCTTTTCATGGTGCTGGAGCACTCCCATCAATACCTCCTGGGGAATGTCGCCCTTTTCTTTCAGAATCTGATAGCCAAAAAGAGAATGATTCTTCATAATGGCAAACTCTTCTTCTGTCAGCTTACCGGCCTTATTCAATATCTCATTGGGGATCTTGGATTTTCCCATATCATGCAGCAGGCCTGCCATGCCGATCTTCTGGATCTCCGTCTCGGTCATATTGCTGTTCTTAGCGATCAGCATAGAGATCGTGGCCACATCCACGCTGTGCTGAAATGTGTATTCGTCGCTGAATTTCAGAGCGTCTATGTTCAGCGCCACCGCCTCATTCTCCATGATGGAGCCCACCAGGCTGGTGGTGACATTGGCGGCGGTATCTATAAAGTCAGGGGCGGAAGTATCATTGTATAAAAATTTAATTCCCTCAGAAACCCGCTTTTTCACACTCTCGGACAGTTTCACCTTGGACCGGTCCGCCACCGTAAGTTTCTCAATGGTCATCTGCACTTCTGGAGATATCTCTATATCTCCCTCTGTCTCGGGATCTTCCTCGCCCTCACGTATATAGATTCCGGTGATATTCATCTTCTGCAGCGCTTCGATCAAAAAATCATCCAGAACGGTTTTTCGGGCAATCAAAACCCGCCCGCTCCTGTCAATGATAGCCTGATCTATCACCATATCCTGCTTTAACGCTCTTGTACTTATATATCTTCTTCGCACCATATATATATCACCTGTATATGTATAAAATTCCTAATGCACTGTATTATGTTTCATTATAATGCATTTTCCGTCAGAAAGCTACTCTTTTTTATGCAGACCTATCCCTGGCCGGAGCTGTACAGACCTACGCATACCAATGATCGTCCATAACATTAAGTGAATCTTACCACCTTTTTTGACCCCTGTCTATGAATAAATCGGACCCATTTTGGCCTCCTTATATTGATGAGATGACTTTTTAATCTTGTTCACGAAAGATTTACATTTCTGCGTAAAAAATAAGACCAGAAATCTATTTCAAATTTCTGGTCTATGATTTTTAATTTTTTCAAACCATTTCTTAATGAATATGTTGAATTCTTTTATATTATATTCAAGTTCTCTTCTGATATCGAAGAGTTACATAAATATGTAAAGTAAAAAGGATCAAACATCAAATACATAGACTCTTTGCTCAAATCCCTATAGCGAAAAGAGTATTCTAATTCTTTACAATACAATTCACATATATCCCTTCCGCTCTCAAAAAATTCTGGATTGTATTCTTTTAATAAACTGCAAGTCATATGTAATGCAATTTTTTCATTAATCCACGTTGCCATATGCATAGTTTCTGTAGAATCATCTGGCAGTATTTTAACCCAAAACGGACGAAGTTTAAGAATCCAAAAACATTCTAGGCCTATGATGACTTTATATTCGTTTGCTTTCATATTAGAATGATACACTTGGAAATATAACTTGCGCATATCTACTCGAACAATCAAATCTTTTAATGTCTGGATGTTTACCTCCACTCTATTTTTATCAAATTTAGTAATTTCGCAAAACTGTGTAATTATTTCATCATACTTTTCGAGTTCTTTATTGATAAATTCTTGTGGTGGTTCTGTATATCCAAACTCAATATTCTTCCAACGAGTATCATTCATTTTCATTACTCCCTACATAGACTTTTCTAAAAAAATCTCTTGATTTTTCATCCGCTAAAATTTTTTTCCCTCCTTCTATACACGGATTCAAGGTCTCGACGGTTTGGATAGGCGAGTTTGAATCACACATTAGTGTGTCGGCTGCACATTGACGCGTAATTTCTCCGCATGACATTCCAAAAATTTGTTTTTCCATTTAGCATTTCCCCCCACTTAAAATTTTTACTTTATATTTGTTACATTGCTTTTTTATGTCAATAAATTCTTCTAAAAAATCGCAAGATTCTTTACTAATAATTATTGAATCCCCAACTTTTTTAAAGAATTTATTGCTATCGTTTATTATTAGTATAAGACTAATGATTTTATCTGCTGTAAGAAGTTTTTGGTATGTTTCAAGTTTTTCTTCACTATGTGAATCCTTTAGAACGCTCTCTAAGTCTCTTATCTTTTTGATGCCAAATTCTTTCAATAAACTTTCAATTCTTTCATAATTATAAAAAACTGTCTTTTTACTCAATCTAACATCAAAATATGATAGAACATTTTCTTTAGTGATAGGTTTTTCCAAAATATTTCTTAAATTTCTAGAACGTTCCACTTGATTCAGGTTATCATATTCTTTAACCAAGCCATTAATCTGATAATCAAGCAATTCTAAATTACCCGATAATAAATTCGTTCTTCTCAACAGTCTGTCCGAATCTATCATTTCTAATTCATTTTTATATTGCCTATCATGAAAAATTTGTGCCCACGCATCTTCCAAGACAGTTCTAACCTGAATTTCGCATTTTATTCCCTTAAATTCTTCCGTACCAGCAATTATTGTTTCATCCTTCAATTTTACAATATAATGCACCGATAGATAACCTATTCTATCAGCACCTAATAAATCCAGCTTATTTCCACTATGTTCTTCAAGTACCTCAAACAATTCTTGAATAATTTTGGAAACGTGGTCAATATCGTCCAATAGATATGTAACAATTCTCACCCCTGCTAAATCCATGATTTCGCTTCTGAAATCTGTATATTTATTAACAAAGTTTCCATTATTATCTTTAACTTGCTTTTTGCACTTTTTCTCTAAACTTTCAGGAGTTTTTTCACGTGCAGATGCATAGGCGATTTCAATCTGTCGTACTTTCAATGCATCCTGCACCATTTTCAACACATAGTCTGCATAATTTTTGTATTTATTGGTATCATTTCTATAATCAGCAATAAATCTTTCCCTACGTACTTTTACTTCATCTTGCATACCAAGAATCCAGCCTCTTTCCCCCGTATTTGGGCATATTTCCCCTTCTATAATTGTTATAATAAGCGTCAATGCCTTAAAAGTCAATAATTTTGTGTCCACAAAAACTAAAAAAACCGGAAATCCTCGTACACTTTTGTCCTCGTCTTACCTTCACAAGCCAGACAGTGAATCCATAAGTAGGTCTTAGATACTTCGTCCTTTTATCTGCTCCCAAACTGATAGATTAAATTAATTTGATCAGTGTCATAAGGTATCTGCATAGTTGTCCCCTGGCATAAGCGTTCCATCCCTTACACTGATCAACACATCTTTGGAATCCTTCTTTCTTCCGCTTTACACGTCAATATAAGCGCCGGCCTGCACCCGCCACATCTGCGCGTACTTCCCATTCATCTTCAGCAGCCCCTCATGTGTGCCCTGCTCGGCGATCCTGCCCTTCTCCAACATAATGATATAGTCTGCCAGACGGGTAGTGGACAGCCTGTGAGAAATAAAGATCACGGTCTTGTCCTCTGTGGCTTTCAGCATGGCATGATTCAACTGGTATTCCGCAATGGGGTCCAGGGCGCTGGAAGGCTCATCCAGAATCATCAGCCCAGCCTTCTGGTAAAAGACTCTGGCTATGGCAAGTTTTTGGCTCTCGCCGCCGGACAGATTCATTCCGTTCTCCATGATCTCCGTAGTCAGCGGGGTATCCAGCCCTTCCTTCATCTCCTTTATTCTCTCCAGAAGGCCGCTGTCAGAGAGCGCCTGCCGCACCGGCTCCTCCTGGCAGTCATCCGCGACGTTCATCAGCACGTTCTCCCGCACATTTCCCGCAAAGATGTTAAAGTCTTGAAAAACGGTACCGATGGATTCCCGATATTTTTCTATCTGATAATCCCTGATATCCACTCCGTCCGCGACAATCCTTCCCTCTCCCACATCATACAGCCGCATCAGAAGCTTTACCAGCGTAGTCTTTCCTGCGCCGTTATATCCCACCAGAGCGATCTTCTGTCCCGGTTTAATGTGCAGGGTAATGTCCTTCAGCAGGTTATCCTCGTCCTTGCGGTAGGCAAAGGAGACTCCCTGCAGCTCGATCTCCTTTGCTCCCTGGGACGGGAGCAGTCCCTTTCCCGAGACAATCTTGGGCTCATAACCCAGAAAATCCCGAATTTTCTGAACATACAGGCTTGTCTCACAGGCATAGGGATAGACATCCGTGAAAATAGCCATACCACGTTTCAGACGTCCAAAGGAATTGTACAAAATCGCTACGCTGCTGAAGGATAAAGCCTTCCGAACCGTGGCCTGAAAAACCAGATAGGAGATGTAGAGCACATCGCTGAAAAAACTGTTGCTCACATACCTTCTCATAAAGCTTAACAAAAACCTGCGGTTCGCATTCTTTTTTTCCACTTTATAGACTTCCTCGTTTGCCTCCTCGAACCGTTCAAGCAATACGCCCGAAACCTCCGGGTTGAGTCTAAGCTCCTTGGCGTAATCGCTCAGATAAAATACTCTTTTTACATAATCCCTCTTTCTTTCATGGGGATTGCGGGCAATCCGTATCTTAAAGGTAAGCCGGTTAAACAGCTGATTAAAGAAGAACGCCATCACAAAGGACACCGCCGCAAACAGGATGGAAACCTTATCTTTCATAAAGAAATAGATTCCCGTGGATACGAATACTGCTATTCCTGACGCCGTGTTCTGTAAAAACGTAACGCATCTGTCTATTTGGTTGTCCACCTCTGCCAGCACCAAAACCAGCTGGTCATAGTATTCAGGATTGTCGTAACACTCCAGATCAAGCTCCTTCGCCTTTTCATAGAACAGAAACTTTATCTTCTCCCGCATCTTGGGGCGCTCTTTCTCCATGATGTAATCGCCCACAAACACCGTAAATACCATTCCCAGCGTAATACAGCCGGCCAGGATCAAAAGGAACACCGCAACCTCACGAAAGGGATAATGGAACTCTGCCGCCTCAAGCACATAACCGATCCCATAAGTATGCTCGAAAAAAATGGACACCTGATTTCGCACGGAATCCAACACCGCGAAGATCACATACCCGGGCGAGGCCGCCAGACAGAGTTTAATTAAGTACCAATTGTTCTTCCAGACCTGCGCCGCGCTCTGTTTCACTTGCTCTTTTTCCTGTTTCACAGTTCCACCTCCCCGCCTTCATCCAGAGCCAGATAATTCATAGCCTGCTTTTTATACATCTGCGCATAGCTGCCGCCAAGTTCCATCAACTGTCTGTGTGAGCCTTCCTCGATCAATCTGCCGTTCTCCAGCATAAAAACCTTGTCACAGCTCTTAACAGAGGACAGGCGGTGGGAGATAAAAAGCATGGTGTGATCCCTGCCTTCCTTCATAATATTCTTAAACAGTTCATACTCCGCGATGGGATCAAGGGCGCTGGAAGGTTCGTCAAAAATTTTCACCGGAGATTCCTTCGCAAAGGTCCTTGCCACCGCCAGCTTTTGATTTTCTCCTCCCGACAATACCGCCCCGTCCTCCTCAAACTCTTTTGTCATCATTGTATGTATTCCCTTAGGAAGGCTTTGTACCTTTTCGTAGACTCCCGCTCTCTTTAAGGATCTCGCCACCAGCTCGTCCTCATTGTCATAGCGTCTGCCCATCAGAACATTCTCTTTTATGGTCATTCCCATGACTCTGAAATCCTGAAAGGTGGTAGCAAACATTTCCCGGTAGGCATGGAGATCGTATTCCCGAATATCTCTTCCGTTGACCCGGATCACGCCAGAGGTGGGGTCATACAGTCTCAGCAGAAGTTTAACAATGGTGGTCTTACCGGCGCCGTTATGTCCCACCAATGCCACGATCTCACCTTTATTCAGTTCAAAGGAAAGATTCCTGATGGTTTCTTCGTCCTTATAGGAAAAACACACATCTTCAAACGCCAGGCTCTCAAACTCTTTCTCAGGCATAATCCCTTTTTGGTCCTCCGCAATCTCTTCCCTGTACTCCAAAAAACCTCTGAGATTGTTTATGAACAGACCGTTTTTCATAATAGCCATGATATCTTCAAAGAGCCTGATCAAGATCCAGGTCATGGCAACCATGAGGCTGCTCATAACCGTGAGCTGCGCCAGGGAGATGGAGCCTGTCACCAGATGCCGGTAGACGGCGTAGAATAGTACGCCCTCAAATATAGCCGTAAAAGTAAACGTTATCTTCCAAAAGTTCAGAAATGCGTTGGCAAACGCATATTTTTTCGCCACTCTCACATTGTCCTGGGTTGCGTCATGGTACTGCTTTTTGAGAAGACGGAATATCTGAAAAAGCCGGATCTCTTTGGCATAATCCGGCAGATACATTGTTCGGTTGACATAATTCAGCACCTTGTTATTGGGCGCCTGCTCCTGATATCGTTTAAATTCAAACTTATTCTTCCAGTTTCCAAACAGGAAGTTGCCGACCAACGGGCAAATGATAAACAGCACCGCAAAGTGATCGATCTCATACATAAAGCCAAACACTGCCACAGTAGCCACCGCACCCACTAAAACACCCCAAAAGCTTATAATGATGGCGCTGACTTTTGCCTCCGCGCCATCCATGGCCATCGTATAGCGATTGTAGAAATCCGAATCCTCATAACACCTGAGCTCCACATTGCGCGCCTTCGCATACAGTTTTCGGTAGATGCCCCCGTACAGTCTGGTGGTCTGCAGCGGAAGGATCACATTGTCCGCGTAATTGTTATACAGATTGATCAGGCAAAAGATTATTCCGCAGATCGCGATAAAGGTAAATATCTCGTCAAAACTTTTTCCCTCGTCCAGCGCGCCCACAATCTCCCTGAGAAAAACCGCGTCAAAAAACACCCACTCAAAATAGCCTAACAGTCTCATAAAAAAAGCATTGACCACCAGGCTTTTGCTGACAGAAAATCCCAGTTTCAGAGCATACCAGTCATTCTTCAGCGTTTTTGCAAATGATAATTTTTCTTCTTTCATGCTTTTTCTTCTCCAGATGATACAAAAATTATTTTTCCTATATCCTACCACTTTTTCCGTTCTGGAACAAGAAAAAACAGATTTTTTGCGCGCAGAACGATCAGAAGAGATACGGCTCCCGCAAACAGGACGACCATAAACTCCCTCCCCCTGCATATTTGAAACAGGACCCCATATAGCGCGTTGCCCAAAGGCTGGGCACACATGGACACGGTGAGTACCACGGCGATCACCTTCCCCACCAGGTTTTGGGGCGTCTGTGCCTGGATAAAGGTCATGACCTGCACCGAGAACACCGTGGAAAAGACCATGACGAGGAAACAGCACACCGTTATGACAATGTATACGGCTATTGCCGATGTTAAAATCATCCCGGCTATTCCTATGGGAAACACGCAACCTGTCCCGGCTATGAGAAGACTGCCGGATTTTTTTATGTCCAGTTTTTTGGCAAACACCCCTGCCGCCACACCTCCGGTCAGCCCTCCAGCCGCCAGCGCCCCCTGGGCAAACCCATACAGGGCCTCATCCAGTCCCAGTACCTCCGTAACCATATAGGGCAGACCCACGATGATCATAGCAGACAGAAACAGATTGATCCCGCAAAGTACCAGCACCACCTTCCAGACAATAGGTTTCTCCCTTCGAATAAAACGTGCGCTGCCGGCAAAATCCTCTTTTACCGTCCTCCATATACCGCCTCCAAAATCCTGTTTCACGGAAGGAATACAAATAAAAAGCTCCATCACTGCCGAGAGAAAAAAGCAAGCCACACATATCCATAGCACAGGCTTAAGCCCGCATACGCTGTAGAGAACGCCACCCAGGGCAGGTCCCAACAGAGCGGCGACGGAACTGATGGAGTTGATGATGGAATTGGCCTCCATAAAGCGGTCGGGACTCACCAGTGCCGGAATGCTTGCCTGTACGGAGGGCTGATAAGCGCCCGCAATACCGTACAGGAGCATCATTGTGACCGTCATCAAAAACGTCAGATTTACCCCGCCCATCAAAATGCAGAACGCGGTGATCACCGCCGCTGTAAAAAGGTCCAGCGCCACCATGATATTCCGTTTATTCACTCTGTCAGCCACAATACCACCCACCGGCGACATCAGTATGGCCGGGATGAAAGCGCAGGCTGTCACCGCGCCGTACAGCGCGGAGGAACCTGTCTGATTCAGCAGGTACAGAGGCAGCGCAAAACGCACAGTAGCATTGCCAAACAGTGAGATGATCTGACCGATGATTACCAGTGTAAAGTCTTTTGAAAACAATTTTTTTCCATTTTAAACCTCCATTTTCTCAATTACGTTTATTAATATATGGTGCATCAGACGCAGAGACCAAGACTGTAGTCATTTTACACTTTTTAATACCGCACGGCGGTATGTATATATTTTTAAAATAATCTGCCCCGTGTTCAGGGCAGATTCTGAAACCCTACTTCCCTCTTAACTGTTTTTCTGGTAAATATCTGTCAGCTCCCGTATCCTTTGCGCCATCTCATCATCCACAATATCAAGACCGAAACCTGCCATCATCTGGCGAAACACCATGAACTTCCGATAGATCCGGTCTGCGGAATCTCCAAGTATCATGGGATTCAACCAAATGTTAGCCGCCAGAATGATCAGCTCCGCCATTTCTTCAAGGTACTCTGTGCGTATGGAGCCGTCCGCGATCCCCTGCTCAATAATGGGCTGAATAAAGTCCGGAGCCGCAACCGTCATAGTCTCTCTGAACATACTGTGAAACAGCCTGGAATTATTGCCCAGATTTGGGGCTACGGAGAATATATCCTCCTGCACCGGCCTTAAAATGGATTCCTTAAAAATAGTTTTTAACTTTTCCTTTCCGCTTATATCCGGAGTATCGCGTATTACCTCCAGCATCCTGTTGGACTCCTCTGTCATCCTGTCCGTAACGGCGATCAGAATATCCTCCTTGGATCTAAAGTGATGGTAGATAGCTCCCTTGCTCAGCCCTCCCAGATTATCAATAATATCCTGGATGGAGGTGTATTCATACCCTTTTTCCATAAACAGACGACTGGCCACATCCAAGATCAGGCTCACTGTCTCTTCCGGGTGGTTGTTTCTTGCCATGGCATTCCCTCCCTTACATACCGTCGGTATGCTATATACAGTATCATACCAACGGTATGTTTGTCAACTCCCCAAAAATATATTTCATAAGACGCTCTATATAATGTTATCAGTATGATGTCTACCCCAAAAACACATTCACCCACACCGTGATCAGAAAGTCATACACCCCATGACCAATAATCAGGGAAAGAGTAGTACAGTTTTTAACCTTTTTCCGTATCAGGCATAAAGCCAGTCCTATCAGGCTGGTCATACCCACCTGTACCAGATTTCCGCCAAATATATGGAACAGGCCGAACGCGGCGGAGGACAGCAGCGCCGCCGCCCGGAAAGAACCGCTGATATCATGAAGTTTCCGGTATAGGAAACCTCGAAATATATATTCCTCCGTGAGAGATACCGCTCCGATGCAGTATACAAGCTCATACAGATACTGCCACAGGAATTGGTAGTGTTTCCCGTTGTCGCTCCACTGGCCATGTCCCGTCAGGAAAAGCGGCAGTGTGAGAATCGCGGACATGATCAAGCCGATTCCGATCCCTACTATAATCTGCGCCCCTATTTTCTCCCTGGAAAACAGATAGTCAGTCCATGTGTCCCCTGCACGAATCATGAGCAGAAGAGGCCCCACGGCCATAATCAAATACAGAACGATACTGAGTTCCATCCGGACCAGCAGCGGCAGATTCATCAGAATATAGCTGTTAAAGCAGACCACCCCCCACAACGCCACCATACTCCAGACAATTCCAAGGATACTCTCGATCACCAGATTCTTTTTACTCATAATCATCCCTCCCAAAGCAAAGTCTGATATGCCCCGGTGCCTCGCGGACAGGGCAATTTCATATGCTGTTATGACAGCTATTCATGTCTTCTGGCAGCCGCATACATGGGGCCGAAAAGACCTACAAAAAATAAAGGCATACCGGCAAATACAAAAATATAGCTCACTATCTCGGGCAGCAGCAGACCACAGAGAAAAAATATAGCCGGCAGCGCTATTTCCAGGATCAGCAATCCTCGGACGGCCGCCCTTTTTATATGGGGCCAATTTCGATTGTTAAAGTGTATTCCGGGCATATTCATTTGGAAAATGCCATCGCTATATGCGTCAACCTTGTACTCGTCATAGTATTTCGGCAGGTTATCCTTGGCAAAAAAACAGAAATATCCCGCAAAAAACAAGGACAACCCCTCATAAATCAGCAGATTTAGGCTAAGGTCCTCCCAGCTATACCCGAAAACCCTTAGTCCCAACATTTCCAGCACCACTATGATCAGTCCCGCAACATACCATATTGTCTCAGTTCTGCGCCTTTTCTGCCGCTGTGAGGGTGTCTCCTCGGAGTAGGTTATGACTCTGTGCACCAACTCTTCCACACAGCTCGATTCTATAGACGTCTGATCCATGCGCTGACATTTCAGCAACTCCGTGACAGTGATTCCCAGAGCCTGAGCCAGCGGGATCAGCAATGCAATGTCCGGCATACTCAGCCCTCTCTCCCACTTGCTCACCGCCTTATCCGATATATAGACCTTTGCGGCCAGATCTTTCTGCGTCATTCCCTGTTCCTTGCGGAGCTTTGCCACAAATGTGCCAAATTCTTCCTTGTCTATTCCGTTCATACCCTGCCTCCTTATAATCTGTACAGTCACTATACTTTCACTATACTTTTTAAAGCCGGCGAACACAACCGACCGTCAGTCGAGTGCCCTGCGAAACCGCTCTCTGCCGGGAGCCGGACACGGTTTTACTGAAAAAAGCAACCGGATCAGTTCCCCGGTTGCTTTGCATACCATGCGCGTTTATCTTCATACATGAGGCCGTCCGCCTCTTTCATCAGCTGGTCTATATCTTCATCGCCGTTTCTTCGCCATACGCAGCCCATGGCCATAAGGGCGTTGCCTGCTTTCATCTCTCCTTTTAGAGTTTCGACCCGCCGCTCTATCTCCTCCTTTGAGATTCCCTCGCACAGAACCAAAAATTCGTCTCCGCCCACCCTAAACAGCGCATGATCGCTGAAAGTTTTCCGCAGACACTCGCTTGCCCGGATCAACAGGTTATCGCCTTCCAGATGACCCTTTTCGTCATTGGTACGCTTAAGGCCCATCACGTCACAATACAATACGCCCACACTTCGCCCGGACGCAAGCCCTTTTACATACTCGTCCATGGCATGTCTGTTGCCCAACCCCGTCAGCTGATCCTGAAAGCACAGTTCTTCCAGGCGGCGGACATGATCCCTGTTATGCAGCAGCGCCACAATAAAATGCCCCAATATCTGTAACAACGTGGTGATATGCTCCAGATATTTTTCCGGGGGATTATCCACTCCGAAGAAACCGATGATCCTCTTCTCCTCCAAAAGCGGAGCCACTACCAGAGAGTCGATATTTTGAGGTTTCAGGCAGTCATACACCGCCGGGTCCTTGGTCCTGATGCTCTCCAGATTTTTAATCAGAACGTTCTCGCCTCTGTAAAATTTCTGGTACCACAGACTTACCACATTATAGGAGACACCCTGTAAATTCCCTTTTTGCGGTTGCACACCATCGGCGCACCACTCGTAGGTGTTGTTAAAGGTTCCCATATCTGTCTCCTCAAAAATATACACCCGCTCACTTCTTAGAGAAAGACCCAGATATTCCAGCAGGGCCGCAATGGAGCCATCCGGCGTGGGTGCCGCCAGAGATATGCGCAATCCCTCGTTAACCATAGCCTCATTGGCCTCATATTCCTTATTCTGCTGCTCCCATGCACTTAAGTCCACCGCTATCTCAAAACGATATCTCTTACTGCCGTCTTCAATGATGGTATCTTTGAATGCCAGCTTTTTCCCGATTACAGGGACAAAGCGCACCTCCTCAACAAAATGGCCCGGGCGCAATCTCTTGTCCTCACATATGGTACACGGGATGGCACTCCCCTTGAGTACCTCATAACATTTTTTGCCTCTCATACTCTCCAGAGACGGAATATTATAAATCTCTCTGGCATGACGGTTCATATATACCATTTCATATGTATCCATATCCAGCACATATACTATTTCCTGTAATTCCTCATACAACTCCCACAGTTCTGTCACAGTCTGTTTCGATGCCTCTGCTTTATTCACACATGCTCCTGTCCGCCCCTGTTGCCGGGCCTATATCTACTTGCTATATACCACATTTCTACTTTGAACAATAGATGTATTATAACATAACTGCCTTGTCCTCTTCCATACTAAATTTGCCATTAAAGTCGCTAATTTTGTTTTTTCAAATAATTTATGCAGAATCTATTGACAATTATATCGGCGTCCGTTATACTTATATCGGTTGCTGATATATCGGCTCCCGAAAATCTGCGAAAAAGGAGAAAAAAACATGGCAAATCCAGCATTGACTGAGGCTGTCTATTATATCCTGTTGTCCTTGATACAGCCTCTCCACGGATACGGCATTATGCAAAATGTGGAGCAGCTATCCAAAGGACGTGTGCGACTGGCCGCTGGCACACTTTACGGCGCCATCAACACATTGCTGGAAAAAGGCTGGATCACCGCCCTGCCGGGAGAAAAAGACAGCCGCAAAAAAGAGTATCAGATCACTGCCTCCGGCAGGAGGATACTGTGCAGCGAGCTTGTTCGTTTAACGGAGCTTGTAGAAAACGGAATCCATATTCTTAACTTCAACCCGAGAGAGGAGGGAAATCTATGAGAAAGATTATACGCAAGGTTTTTTGGGCATGGGATCAGGACAAGGAGGAAGAATGGCTGAACAGAATGGCCGCCAACGGACTTAGTCTGATCTCTGTGGGATTTATCTCCTATGAGTTTGAAGAGACTCTGCCTGGAGAGTACAAAATCAGGAAACAATTTATGGAACACTTCCGGAGTCACCCTGAGACGGAAAAGTATATTCGTTTTTTGGAGGAAACGGGAATACAACATGTGGGAACTTATACATTCCACAACTACTTCCGCAAAAAAACCTCGGACGGCGAATTTGAACTAATCTCAGACCTGAATTCCCGCATTAAAAATCTGACTATACTATGGAGAGTGCTTACTATTGGGAATATACCTGTTCTGCTAAACTGCTGCAATATGTTCAATATGTTTATAATGCTCCGACATCCTATCTTTCTAATCTACTACCTATTGTGCCTTACCATGGGAGTGTTGATTGCCATAGGCAGCATAAAAATATGGAAAGCCCGGAAAAAACTTAAGGAGGAACAACAGATTTATGATTGAAAGTATCTAATCTATTCTCTGGTGCTTAAAAGTAGTCACAAAAAGATTACGGTTCCTCCCAGGTCATGGCCGGAGCCGCCGAGGTCATCGCCTACGGCACGGCTGTGAAATCTAAATCGTAAGACATGCGGAACGCAAGTTTTGAGGAACCTCGAAACAGCATGTGCCCGGACAGCGTGCTGATGGGAGTCGGGACGTCAAAACGGCCTGACTCCCATCACCGGAAATGTGCGGTGGCAGGGCACATGCGGAACTCTAAATAGGAGGTAATATATTATGTTTGACAGTACAGTAATACCCCGTGTTCCGGCAGGCAATATCATTGGTATGATCTTTTCCCTTGTCATATCCGTGGGGCTGCCCATAGCTCTGTGTATCATCGTGTGGAGAAAGACACGGGCCCGGATATCCGGTTTCTTTATCGGAGCGGCTACATTTGTCCTGTTCGTGTTGATCCTGGAACAGATCATGCACACGGTGGTGCTGACGGCTACAGGTACGGCCATCACGGGCAATATTTGGCTCTATGCTCTGTACGGCGGACTGGCGGCAGGAGTCTTTGAGGAGACAGGGCGCTATCTGGCCATGAAATTGTGTATGAAAAAGACTCTGAATAAACAGAACGCCATAATGTATGGCGTGGGACATGGCGGTATAGAGGCGATGCTGCTGGTGGGAATGGCATGTATCAGCAATCTGCTGATCGCGGTGATGATCAACAGCGGTCAGGTTCCGGCGCTGCTGTCCATGAGCGGAGTGGACGAATCCACCTATCAGCTGGCTGTGGCGCAGATGACGGCTGTGAGCACCACTCCGGCATGGCAGTTTTATATGGCGGGGCTGGAGAGGATAGCGGCCATCATCTTCCATATTTCCGCCTCCTATCTGGTATATCTGGCGGTAAAGGAAAAAAAGCTGCCCTATTATCTGCTGGCCGTCCTGCTGCATTTCCTGCTGGATGCCATGGCGCTGATCCTCATGAAATATCTGTCTATCCTGGCAGTGGAATTGATCACGCTGCTGTTTTCCTGCGTATTGGGAGGGGTAGTGTGGAAGATGTACCACAATGGGTCTCGGGACGGAGCCGCCGCATAACGGGATTCACCAAAAATCGCTGAAGTCCCATGGCTTCAGCGATTTCTCATAAGGAACGCTTGTTTAACTCCTTTTGCGCGCTACAATTTCTGTCTGTAACCTTCCAGGGAGATAAAAATTTGCAAATCCGCTGGTAAAATTCTGCCGGATGTGATAAACTAATAAAAATGATCGGAGAAACAAGGAGGAGGAGCAATGCGGAGATAATCTATGAACAGTAACTACACAGGGACTTCAACATTGCGGCATATGGTTTTAGGCTGCGTTCTTTGTGTGACCGTTGGTAGATATCCGGTATTGCTTTATCCTGTATAAAGTCGCTTTGCGCCTGTACATGTTAAATGCGCCTACAGTCTACTTCTGCTTTCGGTTGCCCAATGGAACCGGAAGTTTTTTATTGCTATGCGGCAAATAAGTCCGGCTGTGTATGCGTAAAATTTTAACCGGGAGGTATATTCATGTTACAGGTAAAAAAAATAAATATATATCATAAAAAGGATCTGCGCCCTCTGGCAACAGACCTTTCCTTCACTATAAACGACGGGGACAGAGCCGCCATCATCGGCGAGGAGGGAAACGGCAAATCCACTCTGCTGAAATTGCTGTATGACCCCGCTCTGGTGGAGGATTACGCGGAGTTTGAGGGAGAGATCATCAAAAATAATTTGATATGCGGCTATCTGCCCCAGGAACTGGCCGCGCCGGACCGGGCAAAAACGGTCTATGAGTTTCTGAGCGAGTTCCCCTCCTTTTTGGAGACGGACTATCGTGAACTGTCCTCTCTGGCAGGACAACTGGGCATTCCGGCGGATATGCTCTACAGCGACACCAGTATGGGGCGGCTCTCCGGCGGAGAAAAGATCAAGATCCAGCTGGTCCGCATCTTAAGTATGCGCCCAAGTCTGTTTTTGCTGGATGAGCCATCCAACGATATAGATATCGGCACTTTGGAGTGGCTGGAGAACTTTATAGCGGGCTGTTCCTTTCCGGTACTGTATATTTCTCACGATGAAACACTGCTGGAACACACCGCCAATATGATCCTGCATATGGAGCAGTTAAAACGTAAAACCGAGAGTCAGTGTACCGTGTTCCGTATGAATTACAGAGAATATGTAGAGACGCGGCAGGAGCAGCTGGCGCGGCAGGAGCGGCTGGCAAAAGAGGAAAAAGCCGCTTTTGACAAACAGCAGGAGAGATTTCGCAGAATCTACGAAAAGGTGGAATATCAGCAGGACATCATCACCAGGCAGAATCCCGGCAAAGCCGCGCTCCTCAAAAAGAAGATGCACTCTCTCAAATCCATGGAAAAGCGCATTGAGCACCAGGCGGAGGAGATGACGAAACGCCCCGACACCGAGGAGGCCATCTTTTTCCGTTTCGCCCAGGGGGAGGGGATTCCCTCCGGGAAATGGGTCATCGACTACCAGTTGCCGGAACTTACGGCGGGAGACAGGGTACTGGCCCGCGATATCCTGTTGCGGGTCAGAGGACCGGAAAAAGTCTGTATCATTGGGAAAAACGGCGTCGGCAAGACCACACTGCTGCGGACCGTGGCAAAGCTGCTGCTGGAGAGGACGGATATCCGGGCCGCCTATATGCCTCAGAATTACGAGGAATTGCTGGCCCTGGATCAGACGCCTGTGGAATACCTGTCCCAGACCTGGGACAAGGAGGAAAATACCCGCATCCGCACGTATCTGGGCAGCATGAAGTATACGATACAGGAGATGGATCACACCATCCGCGATCTATCCGGCGGCCAAAAAGCCAAGCTCCTGCTGCTGAAAATGAGTATGGAACACCGCAATGTATTGATCCTGGACGAGCCCACACGCAATTTCTCCCCCCTTTCCGGACCGGTGATACGGCAATTGCTGCGGGATTTTCCGGGAGCCATCATCAGTGTATCCCATGACCGTAAATACATCCGGGAAGTATGCGGCCGGGTGCTGGAGCTGTGTCCCCATGGCCTGCGGGAGGTTGAAGATCTATAGGAGCAGGATATACACCAGCGTCAAACCCAGACCCAGACAGAACAATAGCAGGCCAAAAGACAGGCTGCGGCGGATGATAAATCCGTCCTCCTTGAGCCGCATATGTTTCATTGCCAGCAAATGCACATACTCCCGCCGGGTGGGATGCCTGCGTTTCCAGGTACGGTTGCCCAGCCACTGGACACCGTTGAGCAGGTGTCCCAACGCCGCTGTCACCACATTTCCTTCCGTAAGTTCCCGGGGCAGCGGACTGTCCCGGTACAGGGTCTTTCGCAGCAGCACTACCGTCAGATCCACGAAACTGTCCATGATCCTGCACAGTACACCGCAAAACAGGGGCAGCAGCGTGAGAAACAGCGGCCTGTACAGCATATCCTCCAGGTCCAGCCAGACGGGCCAGGGATTCACATAATCCGCGGGAATCCTCCATTTCAGGAATCCGCGGATGCCCCCCTGGCGGGCAACGGCCGCCGGGGCTTTCATAAGCAGCCCCCTTATCACCGCAAGATACACCAAAATACCGATCCCTATGGAGACGGCCCCGCCGGACAGATTTTCCGGATTGAAATAGGCCACGGCCTCTCCTCCCCGTTTCACTCCCATAAAAGTCTGCCCCAACCGGGCCACCGGTTCCATGGTCAGTCCCGGTAACAGTCCCCAGAGCAGCAGAGCTGCGGCGCTGAAGGTCAGCGCGAAACCTGTGACGCGGTTCATGTAGGGCCTTTTCTCATCATAGGCTGCCTGTCTTAAGTCATCTCTGTTTTTTTCCATAAAGACCGCTACAAACAGCTTGGCCATATAGGCAACAGTCAGCCCGCCGGATACCAAAAACAGCCATTCCACAGCTGTAAACAGCGTTCCGCCGCCGTATTCCAGGATGCTTTCATGGAGCAGCGTCTTGCTCACATACCCCGCAGACAGAGGCACGCCGCCGATAGCCAGCGCGCCGATCAAAAAGATCCCCTTCAGCAGCGGTTTCTTACGCCCATACCCCCGGACCTTATTCAAGTCCAGCTCATGTATATTGAAAAAGATCACGCCCGCCGCCATAAACAGCACCAGCTTGATCAGGGAATGGTTTATCATATGCAGCAGCGTCCCGTGAGCCGCCAGGGTATTCTCTTCCCCCAGCAGTCCCTGCATTCCCACGCCCACCAGGATAAAGCCGATCTGCGACATGGAGGAACATGCCAGAGTGCGTTTCAGATCCAGCGAAAACACAGCCAGCACCGCTCCCAGTGTCATGGTGACCACACCCAGAACCAGCATCAGCATTCCCCAGCCGCCGTCACCCGGGAACAGCCGGCAGCTCAGGATCAGCATTCCGTAGACTCCCGTCTTGGTCAGGATACCGGACAGCAGGGCGGAGGCAGGCGCAGGGGCCACCGGATGGGCTTTGGGCAGCCAGATATGCAGGGGAAAGGCCCCCGCTTTGGCCCCAAATCCCACCAGCATACAGGCTCCTGCGGCGTACAGCGCTCCCTTTTGCGCACAGCCATCCGCTGCCGCTCCCAGGGCACCTATCTCCAACGTACCCAATGTATGATACAGCATGAATATCCCCATCAGCATCACCATGCCGCCGGTCACAGCCACCGCCAGATAGGTTTCTGCCGCCCTCAGGGAGGGGGCGTTCTCCTCCTGGGCCACCCACACATAGGAGGTAAAGGACATGATCTCAAAAAACACAAATGTGGTCAGCAGATCCGCAGACAGAAATACGCCCATAACCGCCCCCAGAGTCCACAGCAAAAACAGATAAAAGCGGCTAACATGCCGGTGGCGGGCAAAGTATTCCCCCGACAGCAATGTGGTCATGGCCCACATAAACGTCGCCACCACCGCCAGGATCAGCCGCAGGCCGTCCATGCGAAAATGCAGGCCAAAGCCGCATACCGCCGGAACCGTATACTCCAATGCCAGCTCCGTCTCCTCATATAAATGCAGCAGCATGATACGGGAATTGTCATAAAACAGGACTGCCAGCAGCAGTGCCAACAGCAGCTCCGCCCCCACGGCACAGAGCGCCAGAGTGCGGCCCCCACGGGATATTCCCAACCCCTCCCGCTTTTTATCGCCTGCCAATCCCATCCAATATACGGCTACCCCCATCAGAAAGGGTAAAAAAACCAGCACAGCCAGAATCATATTAATCATCCCACCTCCACCATTTCCGATGCCACATCCCGCAAAACCTCCAAAAAGGGCTGCGGGTGCAGGCCGAATATAACGATCACCACAACGAAGACCACCAGCGGCAACAGCATCATCCAACCCGGATCTTTTACGTCCGGCACAGTGGCATAGTCAAAATCCTTTCCCGGGAAAAAGGCTCTCACGGAGATAGTCAGCATATACACAGCCGTGAGCAGTGCCGACAGCAACAGAGCGCCCACCCCGGCCCAGGCCAGGGGATCTCCACTGGCTTGGGCCGCCTGGGCCAGCTGCCATTTGCTGATAAAACCAGCCAGGCCCGGCACTCCCATCAGCGCCATACCGCATACGGTAAAGATGGCGAATACCCAGGGCATCTTCCGCCCAAGACCGTCCAGTTCATGCACATAGCTTTTTTCCGTCCTGTAGATCACTGCCCCGGCGCAGAAAAAGGAACCTATCTTCATAAAGGAATGAAACAGCATATGGCACAGTGCCCCCATCAATCCCAGGGGTGTCATCAAAACCACACCGAACAGGATATAGGACAGGTTGCTCACCGTGGACCATGCCAGCCGCCGTTTGAGATGGGTTTCCTTCAGCGCCCGGCTGCAGCCGTAAACGATGGTAAAGATCACCGGGATCATCACCACATCCTGTGCCCAGGTTCCTCTCAAAAGCCCTGTTCCGAAACTGTAATAGGTAACGCGCATAGTGGCAAAGGCCCCTGTGTTCACCACGGCTACCGCATGGAGCAGCGCCGTCACAGGCGTGGGCGCAACCCCGGCCCGGGGCAGCCAGCCCGAGAAAGGCCAGACGGCAGTCTTGACGCCGAATCCCAGAAAGCACAGCACATACACAAACAGCATCAGATTGGTCTTGTCCCCTATTTTTTCCGGGTCCAGCACACCGCCGGGCACAAATGCGGAGGTGGTGCCATAGGACAGAATAAAGATCATGCCGATAAAGGCAAAGGCTGCGCCGCCGATCATATAGTACAGATAACTGCGGCTGGCCAGCACAGCCTCCCTGGTTCTGGTGTGCATGATAAGGGGCAGCGTCACCAGACTCATCATCTCAAAGAAAAAGTACATGGTGAGGATATTGTCGGCCATGGCGATCCCCAGCGTCACTCCATAGGTGATCACATAAAACATAAAGAAAGTCTTCTCGTTTTCCTCTTTTTTCATATATTCAAAGGAATACAGCACCGCCAAAGGCCAGAGCACCGCCGCCATGGCGGCGAACACCCTGCCCATACCGTCCAGATGAAAGCTTACCCGCAGATTGCCGGTAAACCTAAACAGCACAAACGCCTCCTCCGGCTGGAAGAACAGCATGGTCATGACCAACAGAGAGTTGATCAATACCAACGCCTCTATATACCACAGCATCTCCCGCCTGTTACGGAAGGGGAGCATGGGTATCAGAATACCGCCCAGAACGGGCAGCAGCACCACCGCGATCATCACTGCAATATGCATGTCTCTCCCCCCTCTCCTATAATACCTGCCCCGCGATCCGGCCTGCATATTCCATAAAACTACCCGGGAAAAGTCCCATTCCCAGCGCCAAGGCCGCCAGGATCAGCAGTGGGATCAACATGGCCGCTTTCGGCTCCTGCCGTCCGGTACACATGACGGCAGTTCCGGGGAAAAATCCTTTCGTCACTACAGGCAACAGATATCCGGCAGTCAGAAGAGCGCTGACCAGCAGCACCGCCGCTCCCACATAACCCCATGCCCCAAGCCCCGCCTCCAACGCGCCCTGGGCCAGATACCATTTGCTCACAAAACCGCTGGCGGGAGGGATGCCGATCAGAGCCAGAGAGAGCAGGGTATAACACCACAGAACCGTGGGCATCCCGCGGCTTATACCGGACAGCTCCTCCACCCTGGTCTTTCCGTCCAATAGAAAGATACCCGCCGCCAGAAAAAGTCCGCACTTTGTAATGCCGTGAAACACCACATGGAGCAGCGCTCCTGTAAAGCCCGACGGGGACAGCACCGCCAGACCGAACAGGATATAGGACAGATTGCTCACCGTGGAATAGGCCAGCCGCTTTTTCAGAACCGGTTCCCGGTATGCCAGCAGCGAACCCATAAACACCGTAGCCAGCGTCAATGTCAGCCAGACATACTGCACCCAGGTCCCCCGCAGAAGGTCCGGCCCCACAATATAATAAACTACCCGGATAACCGCCAACACCCCGGATTTTACGATTACGCCGGATAAAGCGGCGGACGCCGGGGAAGGCGCTACCGGGTGGGCGGCAGGCAGCCAGGCATGCAGGGGAAACATCCCCGCTTTGGCTCCAAAGCCCACCAGCATCAGCATTACCACTGCCGGCAGCGGCGCCCCATGCCCGGCCAGGATCTCGCTCCCCAGCACTCCTCCCGGCGTAAAAGCAGGACTGCCGCTTATCCCATGGAGGAAATAGATTCCGTACAATCCCAAATATGCCCCACAGAGAGAATAGAAGAGATATTTCAGCGCCGCCATGATGGCCTCCCTGCTCCCGCTATGCAGTACCAGAGGGAATGACGCAAGTGTCATAAGCTCGTAAAACAGGTACATTGTAACCAGATTTCCCGAGAAATCCAGACATACCAACACGCCGTACAGCAGCAGATAAAACCCAAAGAACCGCTTTTCCTCCCCTTCATGGCGCATATATACAATGCTGTATATCCCCACCGGAACCCACACTGCCGTGACCAGCGTCACAAACCATCTGCCCAGGGAATCCACCCGGAAGTATATGGGCATATCTTCCGTCAGGTAAAACAGTGTGACACTTCTGTCACCGCTCCATGCCGTCCAAAGCGCCAGAGTCGCGGCCGCCAGCAACGCAGCCGACGCCAGGCCGTATACCGCTTTCCCCGGGCCCCCGGCCCCGCCCTTGGGAGCAGATGCCAAATGCTCCGCAAAAGACCATATCAGCAGGATGATCCCTGCGCCCGCCGCTATCAGGACGGGACTCAAAATCCACAAATTGCCCATAACCAATCCTCACACCCAGATACATGCTCCCGGCCCTCGCCGGAGTATAGTCTCTATTCTAAGAAAACATCTCAAGCCCACGTTGGATCAGCCGGATCACCGGCTCGCTGTTCAGTCCCAGGATCACGTTGAGCAGAATAAACAGGATCATGGCCCCAGATTTGGCCGGTTGCCGCCTCACCGGGATCTCCTCATATCCCTCCGGCAGTATATCCGCTTTTAAAGGCGTATAAATGCGGATCACCGTCTTCATAAAATACACTGTGTTCAGAATCGTGCTCACCGCCAGCGCGATCAAAGTGGGCAGCATTTTCACCGTATGTCCCACCGCCGCCTGGGAGAAAAACAGTTTTGAGATAAAGCCCGCAAACATAGGGACGCCCACCATGGACAGAGACCCCACGGTAAAAGCCACCCCCGCCAGTCTGTTGCGATACCCCGCGCCGCTGAGATCCTTAAAATAGCTGCTGCCGCCGGATGCCTGGGCAATGCCGGACGCTGCCACAAACAGCAGAGACTTGGTAGCGGCGTGACATATCACATGATAGATGCTGGCGATCACTCCCGCCGCCGTGCCTAAACCGAAACCCATATAGATATATCCTATCTGGGCCACCGAGGAATAGGCTATCATGCGGCGGATATCGCTCTCCCGAATGGCGTCCACGGAACCCATGATCATGCCTGCGATGCCAAACGCAAACAACACGTGGATCACTTTGCTGTCACTGATGATATCAAACCCGATCACGCGGTAAAATATCTTAACCAGCAAAAAGATATATCCCTTGGACACCAGGGAGGACAGGATCGCCGCGGAGGATACGGTGGAGTACCCATAGGCGTCCGGCAGCCAGGTATGAAAGGGAAACAGCGCGCTCTTGATGGCCAGACCCACACACATCAGGCAGATGGACACCAGCAGAGGGGTCTGATACTGCCCCTGGGCCACCAGCGCATGAACCGTCTCCTGAATGTTGCTCATGAGCAGATGCCCCGTCAGATCATACAGAAAGCACAGCCCCAGCAACAGCAGACCTGACCCCAGCAGACTCATGATCATATACCGGGTGGCCGCCTCGATGGTGTGGCCGCTCTGCCTTATCATGATCAGCCCACAGGCGGATATGGTATTGATCTCCACAAATACATAAGCGGTAAACAGATCGTTGGTATAGATCAGCGCCAGCAGGGAACAGAGCAGCAGATCCACCATTATATAATACAGATTCTGCTTGGACTGCTGGATCTGAGCCTCCCTCTCCCGGCTGCCACCCAACATACACAGCAGCATGATCGCACAGAAAAACACTCCCATCAGCCCTTCCAAAACCCCTGCTCTGATCTCATTGCCCCAGGGCGCGGGAAAATGCCCCATGGTATAGACAAAAGGCTGCCCGGTGCGGCACACATACCACAGCACGGCGCAGGACATGAGACCGCACAGCACGATCACCGCCCCGTTGACCCTCTTTGCCCATCTCCCGCCCAGTATCGAAGACAGCGGCCCGGAAAAGAGGGAGAGCACAATGGAGAAAAAGGGAAAGTTGCGTATAAAATCCATTACTTTTCCTCCTTCTTGAGCAGAGTGGATATCTCGTCCAGATCCAGGGTATGATACCGCCGATAGAGCCTGATCGTCAAAGACAGCATCAGCGCCGTCACGGATACGGACACCACGATGCCCGTCAGCACCAGGCCACTGGGGATGGGATTCACATAAGCCTCCACACTCTGGACGCCATCCACCACTATCGGCGCTTTGCGCCCGTCAATATAGCCCTTCAGAGCCAGAAACAGATAGGTAGCCGTGTCCATGATATTAAGGCCTATGATCTTTTTTATCAGATTTTTTTGCAGCAGCAGATTGGAAAAGCCGATCCCAAACAGGATCATGGCCACTGCCTCCCCGTAATTGCGAATAAGATTACCAAAATCCACTGTCTTTTCCTCCCTATATCCACAAGGCGGACATCAATAATTTCCTTTGCGGAACATCACATAGAATGTGTACATCGTGCCCGCCACCACCACGCCCACACAGATATTCAGCAGCAGTATCAGCCCGCTGCTGAGGATGGCTCCCGGTGTGCCCAGGGGGATGACGCTCTCGATATGGTTGGCCCCCGTGTAAAATGAGTAGGTCTTGGACAGGCAGTAACAGGCCAGCGCCCCAAAACTCATCCATTTATAGGTGCCGGCGGTAAAAAATCGCTCCGTTTTGGCAAAGCCGAAGGCACTGACATACAGGATCAGCCCCGCGCCGATCACCGCGCCGCCGGAAAAGCCTCCCCCCGGTCCCAGGTGTCCGCACAAGATGATATAGATTCCGAAGATAACGATAAACGGAACCAGAATCCTTGCCGCCGTCTGCAGGATCACGTCATTTTTAGGCTCATATGCCCTGTCGTTGGCCTCCGTTTCCTCCTGGCTGTTTTTACCTGTTTTGCTGTCGGCACGGAGCAGGATCAGCACCGTACATGTGGCGATGAACAATACATGGGATTCCCCCAGCGTGTCAAAGGCTCTGTAGTCCAGGATCATACCTGTGACTATATTTACCGCGCCCGTCTCCTGCAGTCCTCTCTCTATATACCTCTGGGACACCTCATTGTTTACAGGCCTGTCCGCCTCCCCAAAGGGGGGGAGGTCCGCCACGCCGATGAGCAGCATGGACACCAGCAGGATACAGAACAAAAAGCTGAATATCCGGTACAGCTTTTTAAACAGCGCTACTTCCCTGTTGTTTTTTGTATCATATACCCGGTCTCGCTCCCGTCTCTTGTCCGCCAAAAACCTCTGCCGCAGGGTCTCGTCCTCCATGCGGGGACTCTGGGGTCTCATCTCCACATTGTCCAGATAGAGGTCCCTGCTGCCCTCCAGCCAGGTTTTCAACTTGTAGGACAGGGTTTTCTCATACTGCTCCCGGGGTACCTTCCTGCTCACTGGCTCCGCCTCCTTCTATATTCCAGTTCCTCTTCCTCCTGCGCTTTATCCGCTCCCATGATGGCATGGATCTTCTTGAGGGTCAGCACGAACAGCACCGTTGTCACACCCGCTCCCACCGCCGCTTCCGTGATCGCCAGATCGGGAGATTCCAGGATCACCCATATGATCGACATGACCAGACTGTAAGTCATAAAGATCAGCACTGTGTTCAGCAGGCTTTTAGACAGACTGGCCGCCACCGCGCACACGATCAAAAACAGAAACAAAATAGCCGTAAATACCGTCATCACCGTCACTCTCCTTCCTTTATCTCCTGCTCCGCCCCGTGGCCGTCCTCCATCACGATCCTGCGGTAATGTTTCTCAGGCTCCTCATCCGTAGTCACCTCCAGCCTGGCGATCAGGTGGGAGGAGGTGGGGGAGGACAGCCACAAAAACAAAATGATCAGAAACAGTTTCAGCGAAGTAAAATTCCATCCGCACATGACGATCAGGCCCAACAGGCAGCTGCCGATACCCAGCGTGTCTCCCATAGCCGCGGCATGCATACGGTTCAGCGCATACCGGAACCGGAATACCCCGATCATCTCTATTACAAATATTCCCAGTCCAATGAGCAATAAAACGGCTCCTGCCAGAAAACGTATCCATTCCCAAACCGCCATAGCCTATACTCCATCCTTTCTCCCACGCTGTTTCCACTCCTTATATACGCCCAGATACACTTTGGTCAGTATGATCACCGCCAGAAAACTGATCATGGCATAGATCAGGCAGATATCCACCAGATATCCCTCTTCCAGGAACAGAGCCAGTATGGCGATCATCACCATGACCATGGTTCCCATCATGTTCACCGCCACTATGCGGTCCGCGATCCGCGGCCCGATGATCGCCCGGATAAGACACAGGATAACCATTACCGCCAAAAACACCAGCGCTCCGATAAACAAAATATTATAAGCCTGTCCCAGGCCCGGTACCGCACTGCCCACATTTACCTCCTCCTGCCGCCAACGGCCATGTCCCCGTTCTGCTATCTCTCCATATCCTCTGCGAGTTTTGTGAATACACTGTCGTCCATACCCTCCGCCAGGCTTTCATCCAGACAGTGCACAGTGTAGTCGCCGTTTTCCAGCATTACCGTGATCGTGCCCGGCGTCAGCGTGATGGCATTGGCCAAAAGCGTCTGCGCCGCCGGACTTTTCAGATCACTGCGAAAACGCGCCAGCACGGGCTGGATCTCCTCCCTCTGTGTGAGGATCAAATGTATGACGCCCAGATTTGCCTTGACCACTTCTATGACCAGCACAACTGCATAGCGCAGCAGCTTTCCCAGCTTACGATAGATCCGCAGTTCCTTTTTAACGCTATAATCCATGAACCTGCAGGTAAAAGCAAAGAGCAGTCCGGCGATCACAACGCCAAAAACGCTTATTTCAAGCGTTATATTTCCATTAAATATCACCCAAAGAGCAAAATAGACCAGAAACATATTTACCCGCCACCTCCAAAAACGACTTAATATTATACCCATTATTTCCCAAAGTCAATGGCTATAGACAAAAATCCCGGGGTTATAATACCCCGGGATACGTTGTTGCATCCAATATCTATCTGCGTCCGGAATCTATTGACCCGAGCGCGCTCTTTTCCTTTTCCTGACCAGATGAACCACATAACAGGCAAGCGACACTCCGGTAAGTCCCAGCGCTATAAACAGCAGCTGCTGCCATGTCACATGCCACACATTGACCAGAATGATGGAGGCCACCATCAGCGTAAAAGCCCAGTAAGCATACATTAATACTCCGATCAATATTGTGAACAGAATGTCTTTCAGCAGATCTATCTTCGTGTACCGCTTATCCACAATTACCTCTTTTCCCGGCGGCGGGAGCCAGGATATAAAGCCTCCGCCGCGCCCGTGTGACTGCGTTAATATTTCACTCCCCAGATACTCTCGTTTACGCCCACGGCGGAGAAGGTCATCACATCCGTGCCCGCCTGATCCTTCATGGCGCAGAATACGCCGCTGTACTCATGGTCGTCATAGGTAATATGCACATAGGGCGTCCCTTCCGTCACGGTCCATGTTCCCACCACCGATCCGGTTATCGTTCCGTCCTCATGCAGATCGATCATCACCGGCTGGGTGATCTCCTTGTCAATCTTCATACCCTGATTGATAAAATAGTATTCTCCCACCAGCTCCGCGCTGTCATAGCCGCTCTCCGACAGGGTTTCCCCCGTGGTGGTATAAGGTGCCAGCACCGGCCATGCCTCCTGATTCATGAAGATCTGTTTCACCGCCGGCTCATGATACTCATTGCCGTTGTTAAAACGGGTGTGATAGCATACATACTGTTTGCCGTCCGTGTCGATAAAAGTGGACATACCGCCGGTGGCCATATATGCGTATTTGCAGCTGGGCAGGTAATAATTACCGGACAGTTTCAAGCCGTAATAAGCATTGTTATAGCCCTTAAGCGGACGCTGGCCTCCCATGTCCACATACTCTCCGTCCGGCTTGTCGCTGCGCAGCACACGGATCTGATAACCCCCTGTGCGCTCCAGGCTGCCATAGCTCAGATACAGATAATAGTAATCCGTATTGGGATCATACTGAATATAGGGACCCTCGATGGATTGATGCCCGCCGCCCAGCAGGCGCTTGCCAAAATAGGGATCAACCTCGTTGTCCGGATCTGCCTCAGGATGGATCACCAGACCCGTCTCAGGGTCAAGCTCCAATATGAAGATACCGCCCGACCAGGAACCGTAAGTCATCCACAGCCGCCCCTCTTTATCGTAAAAGGGAGCCGGATCGATGCAGTTGGGCCACAGCTGGTTGTCATATTCGCCGTTCCCTCTCAGATAGGTATCCGCCGCATAGGTTTCATCCACATAATCATACACATCCGTGCGGTCAATATCGTCTGCCGTAAATCCGGAATACAGCAGCTCTCCCTGATACACATAAGGCCCTTCCGGCTTATCCGCCGTGGCATAACAGAGATTTGACTTTATATAGGTAGAGGAAGTGCAGAAATACATCACGTATTTCCCCATAGCCTCGTTGTAGATCACATCCTCCGCCCACACCGCATAGCCGCCGTTGCCATAGTCTCCGGAATAGTCAAATATGGTCAGTTCTTCGTTGAACAGATCCTCAAAAAGGGGATTGTCCGAAGTATAGCCGTTCCCGATGTACTGCCATGTATGCAGATCTTCCGATGTGGCCCCGGTCATATGGGAACCGTAGATATAATATTTGCCGTCATACACTTTGATAGAGGGATCATGCACCGAAACCCTTGCCCCGTTAGCCGCCGTATCAATGCCCGTGTAATCCCCCTCCCGCACCACGGGTTCCGGGGCGGGTTTCTCTGTAGGCTCCGCGGGAGGCTCACTGACTTCCCCCGTCCCTGTCTCAGGGCTCTCTCCCGTAGATTCCCCCGAAGACGCTGCCGGCTGCCCCCCGCAGCCCATAAGCGCCCCAGTCATACAAATACACAATGCCACCGCCAATAATCTGTTTTTCATACCCCTTGTATCCTCCTCGGTTATTTAGCGTAACCACTTCTTTACTCTAGATTAAAATGTTTTACTCAAAATGTCAATAAATCTATGAAAATAATTACAAATCTTTTACTCCAGTATTGAAAATTAAAGACTTTAGGAGTAGAATAACAACGGAGTTTATAAATATTTAATTATTATTTTATAATTTAGGAGAGTGTACTTATGAAAAACATTCAAAACAAATGGATTCGTGCCGCTATCCCGGCACTGCTGCTGCACTGCAGCATCGGCACAGTGTACTGCTGGTCCATCTTCAGTCAGGAGATAGCCAACTATATCGGTTTCTCCAAGAGCGCTACCGAGTGGGCATTTAGTTTTGCCATCTTTTTCCTGGGTATGTCCGCAGCCTTTCTGGGCAATGTGGTGGAGAAGAACATTCACCGCTCGTCCCTGATCGCCGCCATCTGCTTTGCCGCAGGTATGGCGGGAACCGGATTTTTCATCTGGTATGGCGGAAAGCAGTTTGCCACCACAGGGCACGGCAGCGTGCTGGCACTGATCGGTATCTATATCTGCTACGGCTTTATCATGGGCATCGGCCTGGGCACCGGCTATCTGTCCCCTGTCAAAACGCTGATGCTTTGGTTCCAGGACCGCAAGGGTCTGGCCACAGGACTGGCAGTGGCCGGTTTCGGCGCCGCCAAAGCCATCGCAAGCCCTATCATGCAGGCACTGCTGGACTCTCTGGGAGAGGGCGGCATCTACAAGATGTTCCTGATCCTTGCCTGTGTGTATTTTGTCATGATGTTCACAGGCCATCTGTTGTTGGCCAAGCCCGCTGACTGGCATGAACCCGCAAGCCAGGAAAAGGGTGCAAGAGCCATAGATGTGATCAAGACCAAGCCCGTGGTATTTGCGGGTATCTGGCTGATGTTCTACATAAACATCACCTGTGGACTTGCTCTGATCTCCCAGGAGAAAATGATCATTAAGTGTATCGGCCTGGCAGGCATGGCCGGAGTGCTTTCTTCCATTACCGCCGTATTCAACGCCGGCGGCCGTCTGGGATTTTCCGCATGGGCGGACACCATGAAGGATAGAAATACAGTGTACAAGATCATGATTATCCTGTCTATTGTAGCCACCGGCCTGGTGATCGCCACAAGAGGTATCGCGAACATGGGACAGAGCACACCGCTGCTGATCCTGGTGTTGATATTGCTGTTTGTGGTAAATGCCGGATACGGCGGAGGTTTCAGCAATGTACCCACCCTGCTCTCTGACCACTACGGTATGCAGAATATCAGCGCCATCCACGGCATCACCCTTTCCGCATGGGCCATCGCCGGACTCACCGGCAACCAGATGGCCAGTTTTATCGTAGGTCATGTGGGCAACATGGTAGAAGTCAGCGACGGACACGGCGGCGTTACGCTGGTAAATCCCGTGGGATACCAGACCGTGCTGTATGTGACCATTGTACTGTATGCCATCGCTCTGTTGTGCAGTTTCTTCCTGGTGGGCGGCAAGAAAAAGACCAAGGAAGGAAAATAGACGGAAATAATATATAAGAACGACTGTTAAACATATGATTGGGGCTGTCGCATAATAGCCGCTTGTGTACAAGCAGCATTTTGCGACAGCCCCATCTATATTTTTTCTACGCGGAACATGTATTTTCCTGTGGTATTAACCGGGAAATCCGGCCCGGAAACATGGGGTTTGAGTTTATACCTATGTATACCAAAACATGTATACCAAAACAGAGATCGTCTGGGGTGATACTATTTCTAACGAAGGCTAATGCGCGTCTCTTCCCCTGTATATTCCAGCTCCCGAGTGCTGTTTCCCCGGGAAGTATACAGCGTGATCCTCCATCTCTCCGGATAGGGATAACTTCCCTCCACCGCACCCAAGGTCAACTCCCCGGTGTTCTCCTCCCAGGAAATCGGGATGGCGGCATATTCTCCTCTCTGATAGCCGTACCCGTTACCGCTGTCCAGATAACACAGGAATGCGCCGTCTTTTCCTCCGTATACTTCCAGTTCCATTTCCTCTGAAAGCTGCTCATGATACAGATCCGTCTTCCCCTTATTACTCACAGCAAGGATACTCCCCGCTCTTATATACAAGGGCATTTTCTCCACCGGAGCCGCCGCCTGCCATTCCCGGCCGCCCTCCAGATATTCCTTGGTCTCGTAATCATACCAGCCGTCCCCTTGGGGCAGATAGACTTCTCTTGTCTTTTCCCGGTTAAGAGGCGTACTGTTCGGCCCGTACTCCATGGGAAAAGTAACCGGACATACCAGAAAATCGCCGAAAAGATACTGATCCGTGACCCCGGCCGCCTTTTCGTCTTCCCTGTAATCGAACAGCAGGCTCCGCATAATCATGGCGTCCTCTCTCCATACCCTGTAAGCCAGACTGTAAATATAAGGGATGAGCCTATACCTCAGGCGGATATATCTGACGATAGTGTCATAATAAACGCTCCCCTCCTCCCCGAACTGCCATGGTTCTCTATAGGTATCTGTTCCGTGGGATCTCATCACCGGCAAAAAGGTTCCGTACTGAAGCCACCGCACATAGAGTTCACAATAGCCCTTATCCCTGACGCCCTCCTCAAAATCCCCGTTCCAGAACCAGGGGTGGATTCCCTCTTTTGCGCCGCTCGCCCTTTTCCAGGCCTCCTGACTGCCTGCGAAAAAGCCGCCGATATCCAGATTCCAATAGGGAATACCGCTGGCTGCCATCTGCAACCCCTCCACGATCTGACGTCTGAGCACATCCCAGGTCGCTCCGATATCACCGGACCACAATATAGTCCCGTACTTCTGGGAAGACAGATATCCCGAGCGGGTCAGATTCGCCATTCTCCTGTCCGGGGCGGCCCGCCTTTGACTGTCATACATTCCTTTGGCATGATATAGCGCGTACACATTGGCCCGTCTGGCATCCATATACCCTGTCAGCTCTGCCTTGGACATATCATATCTCTCCTGGGCACTCCGCTTTTGCGTCCCGCTCCAGTCCGGCGTAAAAGGTTCCGTGGAATCGCACCACCAGGCATCCACGCCGCCGGAAAACAGTTCCCTTTCACACTGTTTCCAGTAAAGCGCCCTGGCCTCCTTATCAAATGCGTCATATGTGGAAAGATTAGCATAAAGCTTTCCCGCCTCCAACATCTCCCTGTGATCCCGGCCGCCTTCGCTCATATTGGGCCACACCGACAGCATCAGCCCCATGCCCCAGCCATGCAGGGTGTCTGTCAGACCTTTCAGATTGGGATAGCGGGTTTTGTCCGGATGTTTATCACCCCATTTCCCCTCCTCCCAGGTTTGCCAGTCCTGCACCAGGCAGGACACCGGGATTTTCCTGCGCCGAAATGCCTCTGCTGTCTCCCGGATCTGCTCCTGGGATTGATACCGTTCCCTGGACTGGATATATCCGTAGGCCCATTTGGGCAGCATGACCGCCTTGCCTGTAAGCCTTCTGATCCCTCTGACCAGATCTTTCAGATCATCCGCCATGATCACATAGTAGGCCACCTGTTCCACCGCATCGAGGGTAACAGTGATCCTGTTATCGCGCTCTTCATATACCATCAGACAGTCCGCGTCCAACAGCACCCCGTAACCTGCGTCGGACAGAAATACGGGCATGGGGATCTGCATGTTATTTTGGTATAGATGCTGGATGCAGTTCCTGTAATCGGCCATGCCGTCCTCATGCTGACCCAGGCCAAGGATACGCTCCTTCTCCTCTATGGAAAAGATAAGTTTTCCCTCATAGGCATTTCCTGTTACGGTTTCCGCGGCATTTTCCACAAAGCTCTTTTCACCGTCCGCCGTCTTCTCCACCACTGTGCGGGCTTTTCTCTGGATCACATAGCGGGACACCGTTCTGGGAATCAGCGTACAGGACTCCTGTGCCAGCGCAGGTTTTTGCCCCGCGTTTCGCGCAAACTCGATCCTGCCGGCTCTTACAGTACCGCCCTCCTGCCGCGTGGCAGCCGGAGTCAGGCTTTCATCCGGCACAAAATCCCTCTCGATAATGTCTCCCGGCTCTCTGCATACGCCGTCTGGCGTACATACCACTCTGATAATCTTCATTCCCGGCCTCCGTTCCCTCGCGGCCTGCTGCCTGCGGACCACTGGTTATCCACAGCGTCCCTGATCGTTTCCATCCGTTCCATTTACCTGACTCCTTGCGTCTTAGGATATCCTGGGTTCCCGGTTTCTTTTGTCCCGTCTGTATATCCCCTATTCCTGTTCCCTCATCGCCCGCTGCATATCGCTCATAAGGTTCATCATATCGTCAGCCTTTACCATGGCGATGCCCTGGGCCTCGTCTCCCAACACCACCAGACGGTCCCCGGCCTGGATATGGAAAATCTTCCTGGCCCGCTTGGGAATCACGATCTGGCCCTTGTCCCCCACCGTCACCACCCCGAACAGATGCTTGCCCTTGGGAGGGACTACCATATTGCCGCAGACGCCGTCATAATTTACCAGCTCGTCCACCGACACGTCATAGAGCTGGGCCAGCGCCACACAGTTATGAATATCCGGGGCAGTCTCACCGCTCTCCCATTTGGCCACCGCCTGACGGGATACGCCCAGACGGTCAGCCACCTGCTCCTGGGAGAATTTGTGGAGTTTTCGGAGATTGTACAGATTTTCACTCAGCATAATAGGTTTCCTCACAGATCCAGTTTATCAAAACATTGCTCCGAACGTTTCATAGACAACAGCGTTCCTGCGGCGTAGACCATAGCCGCCGCCAGCAGCAGCACCGCCTGGCGTGCCAGGCCCGCCCCCTCGCAGGTGCCCAGCCAGGCCAGTCCGGGAATATGATATAATGTCTCTCCCAGACCCACCACTATAAATGCGGCAACACAAAACAGGATGAACGGTTTCCCGTAATAATAGGCGGTCTTGTAAAAACCCCCCAGAAAAATCGTGTTAAACAGCAGCATGATCACCAACAGATAAGCGAGAAACGCCGGATTGGCGTTCATCAGGGGATTGGCGCGATATACCGCGACATTCCGCAGCGCCGTCATACGCAGCACAGTAAACAGACCACAGATAAAAACGCCGGCCGCCTGGATACATACTACAAAAAGATAACGCGCCTTTACCACATCCTTCTTGCGCACCGGAAGCAGCGCCGTATACAGCGCATCGTTGTATTCCCTGGCAAACTGGAATGTATAAAAAATCCCCAGGCAGATAAAAAAGCCGCCAACCAAAATAGGATATCCCGGGATCAGCGTCATCCCTCCGAAAGCCAAAAATACATATGTGAGGGGCGCGGCTGTCAAAGTAAGCTCTTTTTGAATCAATCTTCTCATAATGTGCCTCCTTCCAGATGTACCATAATAGTCTCCAGGTCGGCTGCGGTAATATCCGTCAAACCGGCCTGTCTGGCTTTGTCTTCCTGTTCTCGAAGGATCAGCGCAGTCTGTCCTTCCCTGCTGCGACGGATTCCCTGTGCCAGCCCTCTTTGGACCGGCGTCAGTTCGCCTGACACTGCCGCCAGCCGGTAGCGCTCCGTAAAATCCTCCCTGCGCCGGGAGGCAATGATCTCACCCTTCCGCATATAAGTGATGGCATCCGCGCATTTTTCCAGGTCGGAGGTTATATGGGTAGAAAACAGTATGGATACTCCCTGAGACGCCAGATCCAGAAATACCTCCAACAACTCCTCCCTGGATACCGGGTCCAGCCCGCTGGTGGGCTCATCCAAAATCAGAAATTCCGCGTGATGGGACAGGGCCAGGGTCAGATTGAATTTCACCTTCATCCCTTCGGACAGCTCTGCCAGCCTCTTTTCCGGCTCCAGGGAAAAACTGTCCAGATAATGTCTGCAAGCCCCGTCGTCCCAATTGGAGTAAAATGTCCTAGTCACCCGGATGATCTCACTTATTCTCCTGCGGTGATAGTAATTGATGCCCCCGGCAGCATACCCGATACGCTGTTTTATCTCCTGCTCATTATCCGCCAGTTTCATACCGAAAAAACGGATCATCCCGCTGTGGGGATGGACCAGATTCATGATGGATTTCAGCGTCGTAGTCTTGCCCGCGCCGTTTCGCCCAATAAATCCCATTATACTTCCCTTTTCCACGGAAAAGGACACATTCCGCAGTTCAAAGGAGGGATACCGCTTGCACAAATCGCTTATACATAGTATCTGTTCCATAACATTTGCCCTACTCTTTCTATTTTTCCCACTTTTGTTTACTTCATTTGCATTATAAAATGGGATATGACCTTCGTCTACCAACCGAAGATGACATTTGCGCAGGGTTCTGTTATGATTTGTTGCGTCATGGGGCGCGGGGTGTTTCTGTTACGGAGCGGTATGTATCTTCCCATATTATATTCTATACTTGGGGCAGCGCGCTTTCAAGGGTAAAGTCCTGTCATTTTCTGTCGATATATGTAAATCCTTTTTTCTTGAAATTTGTCGATAATATTGTTATATTTGTTATATAAAATATGTAATTCGTTAAAGGAAAAATAACAACAAAATGGTATGTTCTGCGAAAGGAGAAGAAAATGGATTACTTTAAGGACAAGCTTTTTGAGCTGCTCAACGATGCGGACGATTTAGGGATCAGAGATATCGAAACCAACGACAAGGATAACATACTTCAGGTATCTCTTCAGAACGGAATTATTGTGGAGGTGGAATGCAGGCAAATAAAATAAAAAAATTATATATAACTATTGACTCCTACGCTGCGTAATAGTTTATCATTGATCTTACACGAGAAGGAGACGGCCATGAGAACAGTACATGAAGTCAGCAAACTTGCCGGAGTGAGTATACGCACCCTGCAATATTATGACAAGATCGGCCTGCTGCGCCCGGCGGGATATACCGGGGCAGGCTACAGACTGTATGACGATACTGATCTGGAACGCCTGCAGCAGATATTACTGTTCCGGGAATTGGAATTTCCGCTGAAGGATATCCGGCAGATCATCGAAAGCCCGGATTTTGACAGGGACAAAGCGCTGGACCAGCAGATAATCCTGCTCGAGATGAAAAAGGAACATCTGGAGGCTTTGATCGGACTCGCTCGTGGAATAAAAGCAAAAGGAGTAAACACAATGGATTTTTCAGCATTTGACGCAAGTAAAATGAACGAATACGCAGCGCGCGCCAAAGCGTCCTGGGGTAGCACTCCCCAATATAAGGAATATGAGGAGAGAGCCGCAAAGCGCTCGTCAAAGGAAGAGCAGGACTTAAGCATACAGTTAATGTCCATATTTGCGGAGTTCGGGAAAATAAAAGACAGTGATCCCGCATCCTCACAGGCCCAGGCGCTGGTTGATAAGCTACAGGGATTTATCACGGAGCATTATTACCGCTGCACCGATGAGATCTTGTCCTGCCTGGGAAAGATGTATGCGGAGGGCGGGGACTTTACCGCTAGTATTGACAGTGCCGGAGGCGCGGGGACTGCCGATTTCACCAACCGGGCAATCGGACTTCACGGTAAACGGTAATCCGGGGATTACCGACACAAAAAGGGGCTGCGGCATAACCGGATGTTATACACCGGTTATGCCGCAGGGGATATACGAGACTTTGATTTAGGAGGAAAAGATGGTACGCACATTCACAACACATCACATCAGAAGGCAGGAAGAGCTCACGGGAAAGCTGTGGCATTTCACTCCTCTACAGGGAGAGTTGGCAGGCCGGGATTACCGGGTTCCCACTCCCAGTTGCTGGGAGACTTATCCCGACTTCGGACAGTACCGGGGAGAGGGCCGCTATACCACGGAGTTTGAGGGGGAGGGAAATCTGCGTATCGTCTGCAAGGGCGTGAGTCATACAGCCACTGTATTGTTGGACGGAAGATGCATTGCGGAGCATTGCAATGCCTACACGGCATTTTCCGCCCTGGTCCGGGATGTGTCCCCCGGCGTCCATAAGCTCGAGATCATTGCGGACAACCGCTTTTCGGAAAAAAGCGCCCTGCACGTACCCAATGACTATATGTCCTATGGCGGCGTTTCCCGCGCCGTGGTCCGGGAACAGATTGAAAACTCCTTTATCGAGTATATACATGTGACGCCCTGCCTTGCTGAAGGGTGCTGGCACGCCCGGGTGGAAACGGCCGTCCAGAATCTGGCGGAGACAGATCCGGTGGATCTGCATATCCGCATCGCGGATCAAACCTTGATTTTCTCCGGGCAGACATTGTCGCCCGGCCGGAATCTGCTCACCGGAGAACTGACTCTCTGCAATGTGGCCCCCTGGTCCCCCGGGACGCCTGCTCTGTATGACGTAATAGGGAAATTGTACAAAAACGGCCAGCCTTTTGACGATCTGATAGACCGTTTCGGATTTCGAGAGGTTCGTGTGGAGGGAAAGCAGATTCTTTTAAACGGCAGCCCTCTGCATATCAAGGGGCTGTGCCGTCATGAGGATCACCCCCAGTTTGGCTGCGCGCTCCCCTTCGCCGCCATGGCCGCCGATCTGGCGCTGATCAGGCATATGGGGGCCAACTCTGTCCGCACCGCCCATTACCCCAATGATGAAGTCTTTCTGGACCTGTGCGATGAGCAGGGCATCCTGGTGTGGGAGGAAAACCATGCCCGGGGGCTGACTCTGGAGCAGATGCAAAACCCTCATTTTGAGTCCCAGGCGGAGCAGGTGATCCGGGAGATGATAGAGCTGCACTACAACCATCCCTCCGTCTATATCTGGGGGATATTAAACGAATGCGCCAGCGAGAGCGAATATGGCAGAGAGTGTTACAGACAGCAGTTTGATCTGCTGCGTTCTCTGGACGTCTCCCGCCCCTGCTCCTTTGCCAGCTGCAAGTTTAAATCCGATATCTGTTTCGACCTGCCGGATGTGGTTTCCTACAATATCTATCCCCTTTGGTACCACGACACACCCCCGGCAGAATATCTGGACGATCTGTACAACTGGGTACAAAACGAGACCGGAGGAGCGGGCAAGCCCTTTTTGATAACGGAGATCGGCGCAGGGGGAATCTACGGCTGCCGGAGCAGCTATGCCACCAAGTGGAGCGAGGAGAGCCAGGCGCGGATTCTGCAGAAACAACTGGAAGCCGTACTCTCCTACCCTGACTGCGCAGGTGTCTATATCTGGCAGTTCTGCGATATCCGCATCAGTGAAGAATGCTGGTTCGGCAGACCCCGCACCATGAACAACAAGGGAATCGTGGACGAATACCGCCGCCCTAAGCTCTGTTACGAGGTTGTAAAAAGAATGTTTGAGTCATAGCATTTACTCCGGGCAACGTTTATTTGCCAAGCAGACCTCTGTCTCCGTCACGGTTCCAAATCGGTTTACCAACACTTTACGGTATGTCTTCCCGTATCCGTGATGTGTGAGCCGTCCCTGCACCTGGCCGCTCTCGTCCACTGTAAACCGATACAGATTGTACTCTCCTTCCCGGTATGCGAAGTCCTCCCCGTTATCCTGGTAGTGCTCCCACTGACCCACGCCCGGGTACGCGTCCAGGAGCAGGGTGTCCTCCTCCCTCTCACCCACATAGGACACAGGCTCCATGGCAGGGAGCACGCTGCCCGCCTTTACATAGATGGGACATATATCCAGAGGGGCCTCCCGGATCACCCATACCGGGCCGGTAAGCTTTTCATCCGTCCAATAATCGTACCAGACGCCCTGGGGCAGATATACCATCCTCCTGCTCATGCCCTGACAGACCACCGGTGCCACCAATATCCGGTCTCCCACCATAAACTCATCATTACAGGTTTTGGCAGTTTCATCTTTATCATAGTGATATACCAGAGGGCGCATCACCGGCGCTCCCGTCCGCTCCGTCTCATGGAAAAGATCGTAAAAATATGGAATCCAGCGGTAACGCAGTTTCACATATTTTCTATAAATATCCAAAATATCCTGACCGAATTGCCACGGCTCCTGCCGTCTGGTGCCCATGGCGCTGTGATTGCGAAACAGCGGTGAAAAACATCCCACCTGCACCCAGCGGGCCAGCAGTTCACCGGTGGTATCCGAGCCGAAACCGCCCACATCGGTGCCCGCAAAGGGCATTCCCGACAGTCCCAGATTGCACAGCTGGGGAATTGCCATCTGTAAGTGCGCCCAGATACTGTGGTTGTCTCCGGTCCAGCATGTAGCGTACTTTTGGCTGCCGGCGTAGCAGGCCCTGGTGATCACAAAGGGTCTGCGCCCGTCCAGGCGTTTCAGTCCCTCGTAGGTGCCCTTTGCCATGAGATGTCCGTAGACATTGTGCATTTGGGCATGGCTGGCTTCCCTGTCCCCGTCCGTAAAAACCACATCCTGGGGCAGCGGTCCGTTAAAGCTGGCAGGCTCGTTCATATCGTTCCAGATTCCCCTGACGCCCTTATCCAGCAGGAAACGCTGTTTCTCTCCCCACCACTGTCTCACCGCCGGATTGCCGAAGTCCGGAAACGCGGCGTCACCGGGCCACACTGCGTTGATGTATACTTCCCCCTGGGGTGTCTTGGCAAAATATCCCTTTTCAACACCCTCGTCATATACGCTATAACCCGTCTCCTTTTTTACCCCCGGATCGTTGATGACCACTGGCTTAAATCCCCGCTGTGCCAGCGACTGCAGATATCCCGCCGCATCTCCGTGATACCGCTCTTCATTCCAGGTAAACACGCGGTATTCCTGCATATAGTCAATATCAAAATGGATGGCGTCACAGGGGATATCCCGCTGCCGCATACCTCCGGCGGTCTCCTCCATATCCTCCAAAGTCACATATCCCCATCTGGACTGATGATAGCCCAATGTCCATTTCTGCGGCAAAGGACAGGTTCCCGTGAGATAGGTATAGTGGGAAAGTACCTCCGCCACGGAGTCTCCCGCCATATAGTAATAGTCCAGATTTCCTGCCGCCGCGCCGAAATAATAGTACTCCCGGGACTCCTGTCCCATATTAAAAAAGCTCTTGCAGGTATTGTCCAGAAAAATGCCGTACACATGCTCCCCCGTCAATGCCATAAAAAAGGGAATGGACTTATACAGCGACTTAAAGCTGTCCACCTGGGGGTCTGGATTGTCGGTATTCCACATCTCATAGTCATAGCCGCGCTTGTCAAGGAATCCGGTCTTGTCTCCCAGACCGTAAAAATGTTCGTCCCCTCTTAAGCGTTTCAGCACGTCAAAAGCATGGTCCGCTCCCCTGTCGGCCCTGTGCCCCTCGCTGGCAAGAACTTTCAATGCCTCATCGCTGAGCGTCTGCAAGGGCCTGCGCTCTCCCCGATAATCCTCGCACACGGCATTGCCCGCCTTATCGTAAAAGTCCACATAGAAACCGTCGCTCACTCTGACAAAGACTTCTCCTGTGCCGATCCACAGGCCGTCTTCACGCTCCTCCACCGTCAGATCCACAGGCTGCCGTTTTTCACCCTCTATGGCTTTGGAGTCCTGCTGCCGGCTCTCCAGGCCACAAAAAACATTTATGATCCGGGGAGTGATCACCCCAATCCGGGCCTCGCCCCTCTCAAACGTCAATGTGATCTCCTGCCGTGAGACATTATAGCTCTTCCGTCTTCCCAGATACATTTTTCTGCCCATTCCTTTCCTGTCTTAATATGCTGATCGGCAAATCCGATCTCCGCAATATAGCCTCGTGCAAATTATAGATCCCTTTCCAGCAGGATATCCGCCGCTTTTCCCCAGTCTCCATCCATCACCAGATAGGTGGGGCGATATACGCCCCCGCTGTGGGAGGAGGTGGCCGTGTGCAGATAGAGGCTGTCCATACCCACATTGACAGCTCCCGCGATGTCTGACTCCATATCGTTTCCCACCATGATACAGTCCGCGGGGTTTAGGTCATACCGCTCCAACAGTCTGCGGAAAAACGCCCCACAGGGCTTTTTGCAGCCCTCCTCGGAGGAGATCACAATGCCGTCAAAGCAGTCCGCTAACCCCAGCAGTTCCAGTTCCGGCCTGGTAAAATCGCTCTGGGCGTTGGACAGCAGATACAAATGCTTTCCTCTGGCACGCAGCTCTGTCAATGTCTCTTTTACCCCATGGTACACCCGCAGCCGCTGTCTGGTCAAGGCGCGGAAAAATATCGCCGTCATCCGGGCGCTCTGCCTGTCGCAGGCCACTCCTTTCTCTTGGAACAATCGCTGAAAGACCCTTGTGAGATCCGGTTCCGCCAGCACATCTCTCTGACCGGAAACCGCCGCGTCCCTCTGTATCTGCATCTTACTCTCCTCCTCCATACGCCGGAATGTCCGGCGCAGCTGGGACGGAGTGTAAGCTGCGCCCATGGAAGTATATACTTCACTCATTTTCGCCCACAGACACGCTTTGTCCTCGTCGGTACGGATATCCGCCAGCGTCCCGTACAGGTCAAAAATATAATTGTCATACATGCTCCAGCACCTCGTAGACCCGTAAAATCTCTCCGACGCTCCAGGCCTGGGCAAAACATCCCTTGGAGTTTACAGGATCGCCGCCGTCATAGATCTCCGGCAGCTGGCCCACGCAGCCCTCCCGCAGGGCCGTTTCGATCCCTTTAAGCTGTTCCCTGACATACGCCTTGGCCTGCCGGGAATAATCGTTTACCTTCAGATAGGCCAGATAATACCCCCCCAGGGGGAAAGTCCACACGGTCCCCTGATGATACGCCAGATCCCGGTCCAGCTGCGCTCCCCCGTAAAAGGGATGGAACTGGCTGTCCCCGGGGTCCAGCGTCCGCAGTCCCACAGGGGTGTAAAGCTTGCGGAACACCGTCTCCACCACCTGTTTTTCTTTGTCTGCGGGCAACAGGGAAAAGGGAAGGGATACCGCCCATATCTGGTTGCACCGTATCTGGTCATCCGCCTCCGTGCCGGATATCACGTCCCTTAGGCACCCTTTTTCCTGATTCCAGTATAAGTCCTCAAACGCGGCGTACACTCTGTCCGCCATAGCGCCGTAATCCGGCTGGTCCCCGGACAGATCTGTTTCGTACAGTCCCGCGTCGGACAGTTCCTGCATAATGCGCAGCGCGTTGTACCAATACGCGTTGATCTCCACCGGCTTTCCGTGGCGGGGCGTGGGAAGGATATCCTCCACGCGCACATCCATCCATGTCACCTGATCGTATCCCTGACCTGCCATGATCAAACCGTCCCGATCCATATGAATCCCGTATTCCGTCCCTTTGGAATACCAATGGATGATATCCCGCATTACAGGATATGCTTGTTGTACAAATGCATTGTCCCCCGTCCGGCGCAGATATTCATACACGGCTAAAATAAACAGCAGCGCTGCGTCTACCGTGTTGTACGCCGCAGCCTCCGTCCCCTCAGGGAACAGATTGGGCATCAGCCCCCTGCGGCAATGCGCCATAAAGGTCCGCAAAATGCTTTTGGCCGTGTCATACTGTCTGGTGGAAAGACAGCATCCCACCAGCGCGATCATGGTGTCCCGACCCCAGTCCTCAAAGAACGGGAAACCGGCCAAAATGGTTTTTTCTCCTGTAGATTCTCTATGGGAAATAAACTGATCCGCGGCGGCAGCCAGTGCCCGCGCGGTCTCATCATGAAATCTCTCTTGCAGATTCTTTCTATGCTTTGAAACATTCTGCAGGATTTCCGTCATATTAGCCAATTTTTCCTCTGTTCCGTACACAATTTCCAGCAATTTTTCCTGTCCGGCCTCCACGCTACAATATATCTCATGGTTTACGGCCGTGCGTCCCAGAGCCATCTTCCCGTCTTTCACATCATCGCGGTAGTACAGATTCTCGTGATACATTACCGGAGTCTCCATGCATACTCCATTGGTGCGCAGATACAGTGTCTGCCCATTGGAGACGATCTTACCCTCCCAAAGCGGAGTGGCATCTGTGGCGCCGTTCTTATCCGCATCCGATATCCTGCATTCAAATTCCTGATTCACCGACAGCCGCTGACCTTTGGGAACAAATTGCAGATGTGGACGCACTCTCAGCGTCGCCGCGCTTTTGGAGCGGTTTCTGATACGGTAGGATACTCCCACCGTATTGCGGCCCTGCATCAGAGCAACGGTCCGTACCACCTCCACGCCCTCCGCCAGATAGCTCCACACCGGACAGTCCTCATAAACAAAACCGGTCTGCACGCGGAATCCTTCCTCCCGCTTTTCATGACACTGAAAATCCTGGCTGGAGAGAAAGACCCGTTTACCGGGAGAATGTCCGTCGCTGCCCAGAAGGATCTCCTCCTCCAGCCTGTGGATCATATTATACCGATGATTGGGAGAATGAGTACAGGCCATCAGCACGGCCTGGTCGTTCCGGCTGCAGGAGGCGATCATACTCAGGGAGGAGAATCCCCCCAGTCCATTGGTCATCAGATAACAGTTCTCCTCACCCCGCTCAAAAGTTTTCCAATCCTGTCTGCCATATTGAAATTTCATAATTATACCTCTTTGCATGTTTCAGTATACATATCAATCAAGATTCCTGACAAATGTTTTACAAAAAGCCGCGTCCGGCACGAGTCCCAGAATCATGCCGCTGCATGGAGCAACGGAGACCTGGCCCTGCCTGGAAACCTGTGTCCCGGGCAAATAGTCCGCCTGCTGCCCGTCCGCCAGAACAATCCACTGTCCCCGGGGCAGATTTGTTCTGACTGCCTTATCCGAGGCATTGAAGACTACATATAACTCCGGCCATTCCACGGGCATTTTCCAGCCTTCGCCAGGGCAGTTATCCATACGAAACGCCACTACGTCCGGCATGGGTATGTCCTGTTCCAACATACGCTCCGCGGCGGAGGCGCTTTTGTCGCACAGTCCCGGCAGCCGCTTGCGCAGCCGGATCAAGCCTCTGTAATATTCCACCAGCTCTCTGTATTTCTCCGACTGCTCCCAGCGCAGCATATTGATCTTGGGGTGAGAGCGGTAGCTGTTCCCATCCCCCAGCTTGGTGCGGGCGAATTCTTCACCTGCCTGGAGAAAGAGATTGCCCTGACAGGTAAACAGGATCAAGGCAGCCAGTTTATTGGCGCACAGCACATCCTCATACGGTGCGGTGAAATCGGCGTCCAATCCGTGGAGAGACATAACCAGCTTATCCCACAGGGTAAAATTGTCATGGGCGGACACGTAGTTGACAATCTGCGAACAGCTCTTAGGCCGGAATCCTCCCTCCCCGGGGGGATCGCCGCGCCACGCGGTCACAGCCTGCAGCACCTTCTTCTCCAGATTCTTACCGCCGTTTACAAAGCCCGGCTCTTCCTCGTAAAATACATGACCCTTGATCACATCTCTGGCATCGTCACCGAACATGGCGATACCCTCGTCCAGATAGTTGATATTCTCTTTCAGAGCGGCCCGCGTTCCCTCCTCCATGGGGGAATCCGCCGCTCTCCAGGGCTCTCCATACAGCAGTTTTTCCCCTCTTCCGAACTCCCGGTCCAGCTCCTCCCGAATCCGGTTCATCAATTCCACTGTCAAAAGCCCCATCAGATCAAATCTGAAACCGTCCAGATGATACTCTCTGGCCCAGTACAGCACAGAGTTGACAATATAGTTATCCACCATCTTTCTGCCCACAGCCATATCGCTGCCGCAGGCCGAACCGTTTGACAATGTTCCGTCCTCCAGGCGGCGGCAAAAATATCCCGGCGCCGTTCGCTCCAGCCAGGAGTCCGCATCCTGGGTATGATTGTAGACCACATCCATGACCACCCGGATGCCTGCCCGGTGCAGCGCCTGGATCATTTCCTTGCACTCCCGGATACGCACGGTACCGTCATGCGCGTCCGTGGCATAGGAGCCCTCCGGCACATTGTAGTTCACCGGATCGTACCCCCAGTTAAACTGCTCTCCGGCACCGTCCTCATCCAGCCACCCGAAGTCGAAAAAGGGCAGCAAATGCACATGGGTGACGCCCAGTTCCTTCAGATAATCCATGCAGGTGGGATACTGACCGTTTCCCCCCGGCACAGTAAACGCCTTGTATTTTCCCCGATATTCCCGGGGGACGCCGCTGTGGGGATCATGGGAAAAATCCTTGATGTGCAGCTCGTATATTATGTTTTCCACAGGACGGGGAGGAGCCGCGTCCCGGTCATATCCTTCGGGATCGGTACGCTCCAGATTCACCACCATGCTGCGGTAACCGTTACACCCGCATCCCACGGCGTAGGGGTCCGCAGTCTGCACACATTTTTCCCCGGTCCGGATACGATAGTCATAATAAAGGCCGTGAAGATCACCTTTCAGATGTTGACTCCAGACTCCCCGCTCCTGTTTCTCCATGTCCAGAATGCGGAAATACTCCGTTTTCCTGTCTCCGTCCCGGTATAGACACAGTTCCACTCTGTCGGCAAAGGGTGCCCACAACTTAAAATCCGTTGCCAGAGGGTTGCAGGCCATTCCCAGGTCACTGCCGTCATATCCATATTTCGTATCAAATTCTCTGGAATAGCGAAATTCCTCCATGCCAACCTCCCATCCGCCGCCTTTCGGCGACTGAAAATATGCCCCTCAGGGCATAGAGAGAGCCGCTGCAAAATAAGCACATCTTTTTTCGCAGCGGCCCCGTCATAACCTATGGAGACTAACCCTTTACAGCCCCCGACAGCCCTTCCACATAACATCTCTGCGTCAATACAAACAGGATGGATATGGGAATGGATATCAATACGCAGCCCGCATAGAATTGCGTATAGAAAGTCTCAACATACTCCTTTTCCAACATGGTCCACAGACCGATGGCTATGGTGTAGTACTTTGTGTCATTGCCCATGATAACCTTGGCGAAGATATAATCCACCCAGGGACCCATGAACGTGGTGATCAGTGTATAGGTAATGATCGGTTTGGACATGGGGATCGTCACATGGATAAAGGTATCCCATTTGGTGGCTCCGTCAATATAGGCCGCCTCGTCTATGGTCTTGGGAATCGTATCGAAGAAACCTTTCGCCATATAGAATCCCAGCCCCGCGCCTCCGGAATACACCATGACCAGCGCCACCTGTTTGAGCACCCCCGTCTCCAGGAATCCCAGACCCTTCAGGATATAGTACACGGCGATCATGGACATAAATCCGGGGAACATACCCAGGATCAGCGCAATGTTCATAAATGGTTTGCGCATTTTAAATTTCAGACGGCTCATACAGTAGGACACGCACAGAACAAAGAACGCTGCCACAATGGTACTGATGATGGCGATCACCAATGTGTTGGTAAACCATCTGAAAAAGTCGATCTGGCTGGTGGGTTTGAACAGGTTTTTATAGTTATCCAGCGTAAAACCTCTGGGCCATATATAGCTCTTGTAGGAACCGCTCTCCTTTCTGAAGGAGGTGAGCACCACATAAAATATGGGCAACACCCAGATAAAGCTGAGTATGGCCAGCAGTATATGAACGAATGTATTGGTGATAAATCTCTTCGCTTTCATTATTGGAACGCCCCCTCATCTTTGTAAGAACCGGTGTGCCGGTAGGTCAGCAGTGACAGAGTAGCCAGAATAATGAATACCAGGATACCGATTACGGCACCCAGATTGTAGTCCTTCTGGGTGATCGTCAGACGGTACAGCCAGGTGACCAGCAGGTCCGTCTTACCTGCGTAATAGTAATCCAGCGTATCGGGTCCGCCGCCGGAAAGCAGGAATATCACGTTAAAGTTATTGATATTGCCTGTGAAGGACGTGATCAGATTGGGCGTCATGATAAACACGATATAGGGGATCGTGATCTTCCGGAAGATCACAAACGCTCCGGCACCGTCGATCTTGGCCGCTTCATACAGCTCCGCCGGTATGTTCTGCAGGATTCCTGTGGTGGACAGCATGGTAAAGGGTATACCGATCCACAGATTGATACAGATGATCGTGATCTTAGCCAGCGTGGGGTCCGTAAAGAACGGAACGGATTCCGTGGTGCCGATCATTCCTATCTGCCGCAGCAGTACGTTTACGGGACCGTTGGCGTTAAAGATAGTTCTCATACTCAGCAGGGATACAAACTGAGGAACCGCGATGGACAGCACAAACATAAATCTCCAGAACCCCTTAATGCGGGTTCCCTTGCGGTTGATCAGCAGAGCCAGTATGATGCCCAGAATAAAGCAGCTGAAAGTAGCGCATACGGCCCAGATCAAAGTCCAGCTGAGCACCGGCCAGAATGTGGCGGCCAGCTTGCTGCCCTGACCCAGCATGGTCTTAAAATTGTCCAGACCCACCCAGCCAAACAGATTTCCGGGAGGCTGATGCTCGTGGTCGTAGCTGGTAAACGCGATCAGTATCATAAAGATCAAGGGTATGATAGTAAAGATGATAATGCCGATAATAGGCAGCGCCATCAGTCCGGTGTGAATATTTTCCTCCCGGAGAGACAGCAGATCATCCTTAAAGCCGGGAACATGCATCCCTTTCTCCTTGCGCACCTGCGTACAGTAAGCGCTCTTGGCAGACATGCAGGCCACAAAGACTATAGCCAGTGTAAGTACGATGGTGATAACGCCATATAGCAGGAACAGCATGGAGTTATCCCCTGCGGTATATTCATAAATTCCCAGAGCCTCATTGTATGTCTGACCCTGTTCCTTGGTTCCGAGAGTAATAAAGTTTCCGATGGCACTTATACCAAATGTAACCATGTAAAAGATATAGGCGATCTCAATTGCCAGAAAGATCAGTCCCCGCACGATCTGTTTATTCAAAATATTTCCGAGGCCAAAGACTAATAACGAACATTTGGTGATCGCGTTTCCTTTTGAGATCGCTTCACCCACACTTGCGTCGCTGGGTCTCCCGGAAGTGGTCTGCAATTTATTCTTCTTCAAAGCCCCCATATGGAACCTCCTCATATTTTAGGGGAAGATAAGGAAACCGCAGGGGTTTCCTTATCTTCGGAATTTACATTCTGAAAAATTTTATTATTCCGCAGTCATGGCTGCTACGAAAGTATCCATTTTCTCCTGCACGTTATCCTTGTTGATCGCGCCGCTGCGAATCTCTGTGGGGATAGCGCCGGCATAGGTCCAGTATTTGGTGGAGAATACGCTGTGGGAAGGCTGCATAACGCTGGCCTCGTTGGACTCTTTTACAATAACCGCTGCCAGAGGGTCGGCCATAACGGCATCGCTGGAGCCTGCGTTAATATTGGTGGGAACCTGCGCGGATTTCTGATAGCGCAGAGTCTGGTTCTCCTCATTGCCCAGGAAGGCAGCAAAGGCAACTGCCGCCGCCATGTTCTTGGAATGAGCGTTCACACCGATACACTTGGAGCCGTAGAATCCAAGCAGCTGATAGTCATTGCCGTCGGGATTGAAGGTAGGGATCACGCCGATACCCATGTCGTCGCCCAGGATGTTCTTGTAGGTGTCATAGTTCCAGGAACCGTCGAACCACACGCCCAGTCTGTGATCCTCGATCAGCTCGGTAACGGAGATCTCGCCGTCATAGGCACATTTCGGATTGTTGATCAAGTCGATCAGGTAATTGGTTACGGCTATACCGGTCTCGTTGTTCCAGTTTACGCCCGCAGCCAGATCGTTGCCCTCGGGACCGAACACGGTCAGGCCCGCGCCGTAGTAGTACGCGCCCAGTTTCCAGCCGCCCGAAGACTCAAAATAATAATTGTATACATTGTCCCCTGTCTCCTTGGCCATGATCTTCTCCAAAGAAGTCACATCGTCCTCGCTCATAATGGTCTTGTCATAGAACATGAAAAATGTGTTGTGGGTAAAAGGAATAGCGTAGGTCGCGTCCCCGATCATAGCGGTTGCGCGCACGGAGTCAGCGATGGTCTCCTTCACCAGTTTCTCGGCGTCGCCGCCCAGCTGCGCGATAGCGCCCGCATCAACCAGCTCGATCAGCTGATCGGAGGCAAACAGGAATACGTCCGCCGCAGCGTCCACATCCTTCAGAACTTCCGTCTTGGCGTTGTCCTCGCCCACGATCTCGGTGGTCCAGGTAATGTTCCACTCGGGATGCGCCTCGGCGAATGCCTTCTGCTGCTCTTCCATGATACCGGTATCCACCTGGTTCTGAGGACACCAGACTTTCAAAGCTACGTCCGTTGTGCCACCGCCCGCGTTACCGCCGCCTGCGTTGCTGCTGCCCTCGCCGCCGCCTTCATTGCCGCAGCCGGCCAGCATGGAAACGGACAACATTGCTGCCAAAGTACATGCTAAAACTTTCTTTTTCATAAAATTGTTCCTCCTTTATACAAGTTTCCGAAACATGTTTCGGTATGTTGTTCTTCTTTAAATTATCACAGGATTTTTTAAAAGTCAACTACCAATTTCGTTATATTTTATACAATAAACCTAGATATTATGTGTCTTTTGTGCATGTTGTATATTTTTTGCTGCGTAAAATTAATCTGCGTTTCGAAACAATCCAATTTCTTATTTCGCGACAAATATCCATGCAAACCTTGTAAAACCGTGCTCTGCCGCTTTATTAATCCTCAAAATATTTCAAAAGTTTAGAGATATCCCTTGCTCTTTTCCTTTCACATTGCTATAATTAGTTTCGATACATAGATATATTTGGCATTTTTCACAAAAATATTTTTAAGAAACGCCGTCTAATGGGACTTGCGCCGCTGTCTTGACAGTTGCGAAACTATTGAGCCGATACCGGAAGGCCGCGTGATCTCAAGGAGTACCTATGACTACCATATCTGATATTGCCGCGAGGCTGGGCATATCCAAAAGTACAGTATCCAAGGCTTTAAACAACGCCACTGATATCAGCGTGTCCATGCGCAAGCGGGTTTTGGAGACCGCCGCCGAGATGGGATATATAAACAGAAAATTTTCCGGCGCGGAGAAAAAGTTATGCATCTTAATCGAAAATATGGACTACGAAACGCCCAATCAATTCGGCCACGACATCGTGCAGGGGTTTAGGCAGATGGCCGAACCGGAAGGCTGGACCGTTGAGGTTATCCCGCTGGACATGGAGTTTCAGCGCATGACCCCCTACGGTGTCTTCATGCTGGACCACGGCTATCAAGCCGCTTTCGTGCTGGGCTTTACCCTGCTCGATCCCTGGATGCGTGAATTCAAAGTAACCCAGATACCCACCGTTCTGTATGATAACTATATAAAGAACAATCCCTATATCGCCTCCGTGGGCTGCGACAATCAGGAGGGCATAGAGCTGGCCGTCAAACATCTGACAGGGTTGGGCCACAAAAAGATCGGCCTCATCTCAGGTCCTTTGGACTCCTATATCTTAAAAGCCCGGTATCAGGCATATCTCAGTGCCTTGAAAAAATACAGGCTGGAGGTCAATGAGAACTATATCGGCCTGGGTTATTTTGTGGCGGAGTCCACCAGAACCTACATCCCCCGGCTGCTGGACAATGGGGTGACTGCCATCCTGTTTTCCCACGATGTGCGGGCTTTTTCCGCCATGACGGAGTGCAATGACAGAGGTATTCAGATCCCGGGGGATCTGAGCATTATCGGCTTTGACGACCTGCCCATGACCGCTTACACCACGCCGCCCCTTACCACGATCCGTCAGGACCGGATCGGTCTGGGACGCTGCGGCTATTTTGCCACAGGCTGCCTGCTGGGAGGTCTGCCCATCGGTTCCATCCTGCTGCGGGCGCCGCTGATCATCCGGGATTCCACCGGCCCGGCTCCAACCGAATGAGCCGTTTTACAATGGATATATACTCAGTATTGACATTTATTCTGCCCGTTTAATTGGGAAAATATGTAAGGGAATGTATACTCTTTTGAAGTGTATGTGATTTTCTTGTACGCAAAATAAAAAGAAATGCTTTCAAAGTTACAATTTTCGCTCTTCCCATCGGTATGAGCCTGTGTCAACTCCCGCCGCAGACAAGGCGGCGTATCCGATCGCTCTCAGCATTTGCAGTTTCCACTTGACCAAAATTCCTCCATAACGGCATTAAATTTGTCCGGTGTATCCATATTAACGCAATGTCCGGCTCCCTCAAAAATAATCACACCGCATTCCGGCTCATTTTTCTTCCACATTTCTACGGCTGATAGTTCCATAGGGATATCATACTTTCCGCAACCAATCAGTAAAGGATATTTCCTGGGTTTTGCCTGCCGGACATTTATCATGCTATTCAGAGAAGCCAAGTACATAAACGACTTTTTAGGAAATTGAATATTCATCTCGTAAAAATCCTGTTGAGCCTGCAAGGTATAGGCAGAGATTTTTCTGTTTGACTTCGCAAACCATTTGACTGAAAATATGGCTTTAAACATCATAAGCATCTGTGATGCACCGTTTTCTCTCTGCATTTTGACATCAAAATTGTTTATATCATAACCGCCGAAGCAGGCAAGTGATCGTACGGTTTCGGGATACCGGTTAGCAAAGTCCTGCGCTAATACGGCCCCCAATGAAATCCCCACAATGTGTATCTTTTCAATTTTCTCTATTTTCAGGATTTCACTTATCCAAGCCGACATTTTATCTATACTGTCGCCTTTTCGTGCTGCGGTTGATTGGCCGTGACCAATGATATCAAGAGTAAGAATATTGTATTTATCCTGAAAATAGTCGATTTGTGTTTGAAACATATTGTGATTTACAAAAGCAGCATGTATAAAAAGTACCCACTCGGCTTTTTCCTTTCTGCTGGTATAATACACAATAGGCGATTCTTCTAAACGATACTGTTTCATATTTCACCGTCCCTCGTCTTTCTTAACAGTTGCCGACTACGCTTTCCCAACCGGAAAGCCCTTCTGCCCATGTTCCTGTGAAAGCCTTTGCCCCCGTACACAGGTCTGGTCTTTCCTTAGTATAACTGTTTTTCCCCTGGATTACAATGGCTTTGGGCGCACTAACAAAAGACTCTAACTAAAGGCATATAAAGCAGATAAGCCGTCGTCCTGACATAGATTTTGACTTTTTAAAACTCTTCTGCTAAAATCCTGTCTTTGACAGTAATGAAATGATAAAACTGCAGAAACCCCAGAGTT